>WNFX01001987.1_pt1 | contig 28942 bp, 31 predicted proteins | sample 5400111 | NCBI WGS metagenome assembly WNFX01 (sample SAMN13153363, study PRJNA577476) | soil metagenome | isolation source: 40 cm soil or saprolite under grassland replicate 1 | place: USA:California | collected 2016-06-15 | reverse complement strand
ATGCTTTGGAAAAGCTGCTCACCTTGCCGTACGACGGCGCCATGGGAGTCAGTGCACCACTAACCCCGGCACTTCTTCGTCTTGATCCGATGTTTGATTCCCTCCGAGACAATCCTCGTTTCCAAAAGCTGGCGAATTCGGACTTTCAGAAGCGGCCTTAAAATATTTTCGGCCCCGAAACACGATGAGTAGTTGGGCATCAGTCTGACTACTCATCGGAACTACTGCTATGTTTAGGCCGTCGATTTTCGCCATCCGCCACTCAAGGTCGTCGTTGTGAAGAAGCGCGGCAGGCAGCCGAAACCGCGCTCACTCTTCAGCCCAATCTAGGCGAGGCGATGTTGGCCAAGGGCTATTACCACTACGCCTGCCTGAAGGATTACGACGCTGCGGTGCGTTACTTTGAGCAAGCACGTCCACTTCTGCCCAATAGCAGCCGGATTCCTGAATCACTGGCCTATCTCACGCGGACGCGAGGCCAGTGGGACCGGAGCGAGGCGCATTTCAACGAAGCTGCGAAAGCTTGAGCAGGTTCTCAATATCACACCGGATGACCCCTTTACAGTGGCGCTCCAAGCCGCAGTCGCACAAGCTGAAGGCGATCTGCCGCGGGCGGCTACGCTTCTCGCTCGGCTCCACCCCGGTGCTGATGACACCCCCGTGCTCGAAACACAGGTTTACCAGGCGATCCTGGAACGCCGACCAGCGCCGATCATTCCTCGCCTGAAAGAGATATTGGCGCGGCCTGATCCGGCATTGGGCTATTTTATTGGCGAACTGCGTTTTTGGTTAGGCTGGGCGCAGGAAGTCGCAGGCGACCATCTCGCTGCGCAGGAAACTTGGCGGCAGGCGCGCAGCGAACTGGAACCTTTCCTCAAAGAACAGCCGGACAATTATTTGCTCATCGGATCTCTGGCGCTTGCCAATATGACCTTGGGCGACAAAGCCGCCGCGTTGGCTCTGTCGGAACGGGCCATGGCCGCACTGCCGATCGAAAAAGACGCGTTGACTGGCCCCATTCCAATCGAGGTCCTCGCTCGGGTGGCGGCGCGAATGGGAGAGCCCGACCGCGCTATCGCCGCTTTACAGAAGCTACTCTCGATACGGTACGCTGGTGCTTTTCCTGCGGGCCCGCTGACGCCTGCGCTGCTCCGGCTCGATCCAATGTTCGATCCGCTTCGGAATGATCCGCGCTTCCAAAAACTCGTCACCTCGGAAGCGCCGAAATCGGCGAACAAATAAGTCGAGGTGGTCGCGCTTCAACGTTTGGCATCCTGCGCCCACTGCTTCCCTAAAGCCTTGGAGCCCTTAGCCAAGGTCGCAGGGGAGCAGTGGAGCAGTGCCGCAGGGCAGTCCTCAAACACGACTCACGATCCGTATAGCAGACATGGTCATGTGGCTCGGCGCCCGCGCGGCGGCGGCTCGCGGCGCCGCTGCCACTTCAGGGCACTTAGGGCACATAAATAGGCCTTTTCCCTAAAAGTTTCTTAGGAGGAGGGTTAGGAAAAGGTTATGCAAAAAGCCTGATTTGCTGCCCTACGTGCCCTCCGGCCTGCGAAAACTGGTCGTATTCCGATTTCCAAACCTCGAGAGGCGAGACTCCGTTGCGAAGACTCACCCGACACGAGCTTGCGGCAAGCGAGATACCGTTCCAATAGCGGCGTCCATTCGACTTTAACTCGGTGATTCCCGGCCGTACCCGTAGCCGCTTTGCGAACGCTTTCGTTGTCATGGGCATTCTTACTCCACGGTCTTCTGCCCAGCTTCTGTATGCGCTGTGCAATTCGCTCCGTTCGACTTGTCCGGCACACGTGCACTTTTCAGTAATGAATTCTCCTATTTCATCCTCTTCCTCTCGATATTCGGTGGTTGCTTCAATCACTGTAGCCGGTGTCCCCAATCCACGCCTCTGCCATTGGACGCAGCCTTGAATCGCCCAGTTTAAGATGCCCGGTAATTCTTTGAGAAGTTTCTCCAGAAGCTTTGGGTCCTTTTCTTGATCAGGTATCTTCACTTCGAAAGGGATAAGTTTTATACGCCGCCAAATGCCGTCATCGTTTCCGCGGATGTCTGGCAAATGATTCCCGTAAATCCAAAGCTTGTGTGTCGGTAGAAAGCTGAATGCCGGACAATACAGCTCGCGACCCCTCAAGGTGTCACCGCCCGTGATGTCTTTAACTCTACTTTCCGCCAGCCTTGCACCTTCTTCTGTTTCAGAGCCTGCCGCGAGACGCGTGCCTTTGAGTCGGGCGATTTCGGTCTCAGGCTCAGTGCCCCACCTATTCAGAGTGTAGAGAGTCGGGGAAGCCTTGGCCGCGTAGGTTCCCAATAGCGGGTGCGTACACTCAATAAAAGTGGACTTGCCATTCTGGCCAGTGCCATAAAGAAAGAATAGACACTGCTCTGAAATGTCGCCAGTTAGGGAATACCCTACAGATCGCTGAACGAATGAGATTAATTCAGTATCCTCCGCAAGCCATCGTGAGAGAGATTTCTCCCATAAAGGACAGGTTGCATTGGGATCGTATGCGACGCCGGCCTGCTTGGTAATATGATCTTCTTTTCGTGCTTGGCGAAATTTGCCGGTTCGAAGGTCAACGACACCGTTGGATACGCCAAGCAAGTATGGATCGGAATCGAACAGGGTGGGAGAGGCGGCAATTTCGGACTGGCACTCTGCCAGTTTTATCATCGCTTCGAGCTTGCTCCGGTCTCCTGCTCGGATCGCTGCTCCAGCCGCTTTCTTTCGTCGGTCATCATCTTTGATTTCCGCGGCTTCTTTAAGGAGTAGCTTTGGTATTTCCTGAGCTTTCCGGAACACTGCGCCATCTTCGTCTGGAACCCAACGTACTCCGTTCCACAGGAGCCATTGCTTCCACGCTTGGACATATTTTGATTCGTTCGCGTATTTCTTCGCGAATCGTTGTGCCCTTTGCGTGTCATTGACTGGATACGATGTGCGTACTGGAGCAGGGATGTCTTTCTTTTTCGCCCACCTTTTTGCAGGCTTCTTTTTTATTAGTTTTGCAGGTTTCTTTTTCATCGAATTACGTTTGGATCGAGGTAAATCAACGCTTGTCGCCCTGCGGCTATTCCATTCAAACCGCACAACGATAGGGCCGTGCTAGTTTTGCCGTCAGATCGCTGGCCATCGGGCATGCGACAAAACTGCGAGCGTAGCCACATTCTCTTGTCCGCCCCCAGCGACACCGCATAACGCATGAATCTTAAGAGCTTCTCTTCTGAAGCTCCTTTGCAAACGAACCAACCGTGCAGAGACTTGCTACCGCTAAAAACGACAGCGGCCAGCGGAGCGTAACTCCCTAAATGTCCAATCACTGCCGCTTGCTGGTCTAGGTCACCGCGATCTGCTTCAATGATTAAGAATCGGCGCGGTCCAGTATTTTCGAGGCTGTGGCACGACTCGCGGCCAGTCTTCGTTAGGCCGGTTTCGTTGGTCATGGCCGATGGAACAATTAGCGCGTACCTGCCCAATTGGCCTCGCCACTTCTCCCGTCGCTGCGTTCGAAACACTCGTGCACTTTGCCCAACGCATAGCCACGGGTTGCGCGGAAAGAGAATGTCGATTGCGTCCTCTGCTTGGTTTTCCCCCGCATGCATTTCAAACGGCGATGCTTGCCAAAAATCCAAGACTCGCATGCCGTCTTGCACGATCGCTTCTACTTGCTCGTCATTGACTAGAGGCCATACAAGGCTTGGATGGCCTCTAGTGCCTCGCGCAGCCCTTAGTGCGTCTTCAATCTCAGTCGGCGGATTTGGTAGACGCGTCATCAATGCTTCGATCTTTTCGGCGGCTTGGTCGTCTGACATTCCGGCTTCCACTGCACAGCAGGCAGCATGAAAGAGCCATGTATGAACGCCGTCGCCACTGCGCGGGCACGTCTTAACGTTCAGTGAAAGCTCGCTGACACTCATTTTAGTCGCTTCGATGCGCGGTGGTAGATGCTCAACGAGCGCGCGATTCATGAGCTTCAGTTGGCATTTCGCCGGCTAGAATTCGCGTCCAACAGGTTGCAATGGCAGCACGGTCGTAGAGCGTCAGTTTGTGGCGTTTGACGGCGGGTTTGATCCATCCTGCGGCCACGCATTCGGCAAGCAGCTTTTCGCTCCCAAGCGCGTATGCTGCCTCAGGCGGCCGGAAACCATATTTGATGGTGTTTGGTGATTTAATCATTGGAGAGCCAAGATAACCTATGCAGAGCATATGTGTCAAGGCGGGCTATTCTTGCCAAATCGAAAATTATATGACATGCATAGGTTATGCCTAGAAAGCACAAATACACGCCTCACCTTCAACTCAAGACAATCCGCAAGAAACTCGGTAAGACACAAAAGCAACTCGCTGAAATGCTAGGCGTCAGCTATCCTTATCTCCTGTCGGTCGAAACCGGTCAGCGGGATATGAGCGAGCCGCTGGCGCGCAAAATCACCGGGCTGTTTGGTGTGAGTCGGATTCGCGACAAGAAAGCCGCGCCGATGGTTTGGGACGGAGCTTCAAAGAAACTCATCCCATTTTCACAAAAAACGTTCGAACAACGCAAACGTAAGCTACCCACCTTTAATCCAGACCCCAATGACCCGGACGACCGGATAACGCCAAGTTTAAAGGAATACAGCAAGGCTTTTCACGCGCTGCTCGATTCTGCCCCTTCGACTAGTGGATTGGGGGTAGTCCTCCAGAATTTCTTCGACTTGTTTGCGACTCATGTTTCATCGGAGGCCGCGATAGATGCATTCCAAGCAAGTTATCGGAAGCTGTACCCCCGCGATAGGGGTGACGCGGTAAGAGCACTAATCGGGTATGTGTACGATGTTCAGGAGGGGGATTTTTCCCGATCAAATAAGCCCAAACGAAGGCCCAAAAAAGGGAATTGATCGCGAAATTGAAGCGGAGACCAAGTAAATCACTTTATGGTGACAATCGGGTGTTCCTTTTTCCGTTTCTCACAAAGCTAAATTTCTGCTATTTTCCGCGCTTTCATGCCGACTGAAGCCGAATGGCTAACTCGAAAGAGCCGTATCGATAGACGCCTGAAACAAAAGGGATGGCTGGTCATTATCCGACTCGATGCAGCTATCGATAATCGATTCGCCTTCTACTTCCTTACAAGTCCATACGATAAAGCTCTCGTCGATCGGTTCGATAATGGTTCCGCGCAGCCGAATCTCTCAGCAGAGAGTGTCGAGCGCTACGTTGTTCCATTGCCGCCCTCCGCCGAACAACAGGAAATCGTGCGCCGGGTTGAAGCATTGTTTGCGCTGGCCGACCAGATTGAAGCGCGCTACGCGATAGCCACAGCCCACGTCGAGAAGCTCACACAATCAATCCTCACCAAAGCCTTCCGCGGCGAACTCGTTCCTCAAGATCCGAACGACGAACCGGCGGCCGTTTTACTCGAAAAGATTAGACAAACAAAAATGGGCGACCATTCCAACCGAACGACTAAACGTGCGCCAGTGTTCACACGCGGCTGAGATCTAACCGCCAATTTGGCGCAACCAGTCTCGGATAAAGACCCCGACGCGCTCAATGTCGTCGATCGACAATTGCCCGCTATGCATGATGACATTCCGTGATCGTTCTAATGATTTGAAGATCTGACGCACCCAATCGATGTCGTGGAGAAGATCCTCGAAACATAGCCAATTGTTTTGAATTATTAAGACGAGGTCGTTCATCTCCACGTAATAGATTGGTCCCAAGCCGCGCGCTTGATGCCAGCGGATCTTTTCCTCCTGTTTCTGGCGATTGTCGGCCCGCTTCTTTACGTCGTTGCTAACCGACGTATCCCACCAGTCCGCCCCCTTTTTTTCCAATAAAATGCTGGACACTAGATCACGAACTTCGTTTTCGAAGCTCGCAATCGCGACGTACACTGCAGACATTTTTCGTGCTGAGGCTACTTGATCAGGGTCGAGCAGTTGCAAGGAGACCTTCGCGGCGATCTCATCGTACCCAACCTCAGTCGCCATGCGCTCGGCTTCACTGATCCGCTTCACCGTCTCATCTGCGACGTGCCCCTTGAAAAGGAAGGCAGCTACCGTCGAATCACCTCGGTTGAGCATTTAGAGGAGATTGTCTCGAAGCGATTTAAAGATCGCGTCATAAACGAGCCGATCCCGCACGGCGGGCAGCTCGATATTGATATTGTACCTAAGCGCGAGCGGCTCACGCTGGCTTTCCGTCACTGCTGATTCAGCCCGAGTAATTTCGGACACCGCTTCCTCCGCCTCCGGTGGGGTAATTGTTTCTCTCGCTGGAACGCTTGGAGCAGTGAAATCCGCCTCTTTACAGAGTGCAGTGAACGTCGTGGCCATTTTGTTAAGGACAGCGTCCCCTTTGGATCCCTGTGTAAGTGTCCTTAGTTTATTCTTGACCCATGAGGTGTCTTTCTCATTCGCTTTGCTATTCAATTTAAATAGGTCGGCATACGCACGGCGGATTCCAGCGGCGAGCACCGACCGATGACGTTCCTCGTCCAAGTAGTCGAAGTACGGTTGCTTTGGATTACCCGACTCGTCGAGGAAGCCTAGCGCCTTCAGAACGCCAATTATTCCGCGATCATTCGTGCTCTTGAATCCCAGCGCCTCGAGAAAACTGTACGTGAAACGATCTGGAGCCTGTGCCTCGCGGATCGCTCTCAATATCTGAGGCAGAGTCTTAATCTGAAATAAATAAGCATTCGATAGTGCCATTGAGGCAGACTAGCTGTTCCCGATTCGCAATGGAAGTGCAATCGAAATGAAGAAAGGGGTCAGAGCTTACTATTGACACTTCTACTTTCGATCGCAGTCGCCCCAGTAAAATAGTTTTTTCCCAATTCGCGACGCCAAGGTAGGAAACTGACAGGATGGCACCCGGCCTAAATGTTAGACCGCCCAGCTTTCTCTTTGCGTGTCGCGAGTGTCTTAGCGCGAAAATGACTCGCTAGCAGTTGCCGCCAGAGTAACCGGACCCCCGGCGCTCAGTTGCCGGAATGCAACGTAGCAGGGGTGAATAATCCGTCCGCACGCGAAACCTCGTCAAGAAAAGGCGGCCTCGATATCAGCATCTTTCGGAAGCAGCTTGGCGTAATGCTTTTGAACCACACGCACGTCATCTCCTAACCACTGCGCGACTTTGTAAATGCTCACGCCGGCTGAAGCGAGCAAGCTTGCGAAAGTGTGACGTGCGACGTGTGGGGTTACCCACGGGCATTTGTGCTTCGAAACATACTCTGTCCAAGGTCTTCGAAAATCCCAGCGGTATCGGCTCTCGCCGTGGGGAACATCCGGTTGAAGCATGAAAGGCGAACGAAGACCGTAGCTTCGGAGGAATCGCTTGAAGTCTTTTGTCATCGGAATTGTCCGCTCGTCCCGATCTTTGGGCCGGAATGTTTCTGTCTTTCGCACGTGAATCAATCCTTCCTTCAGGTCGAACCAATCCGGACGCGCTTCAATAATTTCCATCTTGCGCAATCCAGCGTGAAAGCCGCAGAAGAGCGCGAACTTTAGGTCTTCTCGCCGGCATTTCGAGATCAACTTGTCTCGCAGGGCGGGAGTGCAAAAATGCTTGCGGCCGTTAGTATCCAGTCTGGCCAGCCTCACATTTTTCACTGCGTTTGTCCGCACCTTTCTTGTTTCGAGAAGTCGATTGAAAAAGCTGCGCAAGGTGGTGATGTAGCCCTGCGCTGTCGATTCAGCCACACGCGAACGAAGCTTTTGGTAGAACCGCTCGACATCTGCAGGCGTTATTGTTGCGGGATCAGCTTTTCTTACGAAAGACGCAAATTCCTTGAGTGCGTATTTCTTTGACTCCGCACTGGCCTGTGAATATTCGTTTTGCTGCACCTTGTAGTTAATGAAGGCATCGATTTCAGATTGCAGAGGATCAGCATTGGCGAGAAACGGGTCCGCTCGAATCTCCAGCGCCTTTACCACGGCCTCTCCGTAATCACTGGTTCCAAGGCTCATCTGGACGCGCTGGCCTTTCACCATTCGGCTATACCAAAAGATGTTGCCTCGTGGGTAGATGCCCTTTATTTTTCCACTCTGTGATTTTCGTTTGCTCATATTCTTTTCAAAGGTCGACCGGCTACATGCCAAGTGTAGTAAAATACTGTAGCAAAAGCAAACAGAATAAAAGCCTTTGGAGGTCTATCTCCCTCTAGCGCGGTTAGCTCAGTGGTAGAGCACTACCTTGACACGGTAGGGGTCAGAGGTTCGAACCCTCTATCGCGCACCATTTTCCCTCCTTCGACGAGAGGCATTTACGCAATTTCACCGAAGCACTGAATAGCGGATTGTAACACTTTACTGTAACACTTTTTTCAATCGGAACGATTCGCGAGTGGCGCTAATACGGCGGGACGGACGGCTTTCACCTCACCGCTGGCCACGTAGTTGTGTCGTTTCTGATGCAACGCGCTTTCATCCGCGGTTAGGGACGCGCCCGTTGCGCGACACGATCGAAAGGCATCTGCGTGGCGCAGTCGCCGATGCCCATGCTTGGCGAAGTTAGGTCACGCACACTGGAATTCGCTGTGTGCGGAAATCAATTAGTTGTGCGGCCTTGTCAGGCCGCAATGCGATAAGCTCTATCTCGTGATGATCTGCGCAGCCGCAGCAGCGCGTTCGCTTCCGCGTGGGGGTATGGGGCGGAACGGCCGAAAGCGCAGAGAGGACGGCGCAGATGATCACTTAGTCAAACAGACTGGGAGTCTGTGTCAGACGTTGGACCGGATGACACGGTCTCCCAGCGGCGAACCCGTCTCAAAAATGGACCGAAACTTTCAACTTGTGGGTATGGAGGGGGCAAGACTCACATTTTGCGCGTGAAAGTGGAGCGCGGCAGATCGCCGCCATCGCGAGACGGAGTAGCAGGTGATTCGATTGAGCTAATTTTTCAACGGCTTGGCAGTTTACCAAATGGCCTAAACGGCCCGTCATGTCCACGCGAGGCCCTTCGGCTATCGACCGAAACGGGGAATGAGGACCCCTTCTTGGGCGACACCGCAAAATCCTACGCACGCGCCATGGCGACAGAAAAATGGAGTCAATAAGGTTTGAGTATGAAAACAAGGAAGCCAGCAGTTATCGCGCTCGTCCTTTGGTTGCTGTTCGTTGCGTCAAACGCATTTGCAGTGTTTAAATCACCTTACCCGCTGAAGGCCTATCCGCCAGATCAGACAACTGTAATTGCTAGTGGCCATGGAGATGTTGCTGATCGCGACGCAGATTACGGCCTCGGCAATGCGAGTCATGGGAAATAGCGCAGGAGCACAGCCATCTAGTCCGCCAGTTGGACGGACTCGTCCGTGGCGAGGCTTTGGGACCGGCGGGCATCTTGACAGCCGAGGCGCAACGTTTAACCAGCGCACGCAATGCCAGTGCTGCGGCAGATCCCGACCGGTATAGTGCCGGGCCGTGCCGTCGGTAATTTCATTGGTGATGGCACGGACGCAGTCGCTTGTACTCTCTCCACGAGCCTGCAAGGTGGTTGCAATCGCAAATCAAAATCCTAAAATCCGCAGTCGCGTTGACCAGCCAGGGTGGCGAAATTGGCAGACGCCCCAGACGTAGGATTGCGAAATCGTCGCTTTCAAAGCATCGCTCGCCATTTCAAATCGAGAAGCTTTTACGAGGGAAAAACCGGTTTTTGTTGAGTAGAAACATCGTCATTCTAGCACACACGCGCCAGACTTTGGCTAGTTTTGCCAGACATTTACCTTGCTTCCGGCAGTGCCGGAGCCTGCGCGGTCCTGCCGCGTGCGGGGGGCGGTCATCGAACTGATGCTTACCATCCAGACAATGTTACTAGCTGCAGCTTTTTTGCAAAATTTGCACGGACTCTGATCGCCGGATTATACCCCTAAAGGGGTAGTAAGCGTTGCCTCGGAAGTTCTCTAGCCATTGGTCACGCGGCAAATATATTATCTTTGGGCAGAGTTTTCATATGCCCGATCAAAGTCACAGCGAGGAAAAACCTGAAGCGAGCAGCGCCCTCGGGTTCGGTGTATCGACGCGGCGCAAGTTTCTGACTCGGCTGGGCATGGCTGGTTTATTGACCTCAGCGGGTCCTGTGTTCGCGGAAAGGTCGCGCGACGAAACTGCAGTGTCGCCGGAATTGAAAGACGCAATTCCCGTTACTCTGCGGGTGAATGGAAAGAAATACGACTTGCGAATCGATCCGCGCACAACGCTGCTCGATTGCCTCCGCGAACATTTGCACCTGACCGGATCGAAGAAGGGATGCGATCACGGTCAGTGCGGGGCGTGCACAGTACATATCAATCGTCGGCGCGTGAATTCATGTCTTTGCTTCGCCGCGATGTATCAAGATGCCGAGATCACGACAATTGAAGGCCTCGGTGCCCCTGAAAACTTGCATCCCATGCAGGAATCCTTCGTTAACCACGATGCCTATCAATGTGGCTATTGCACGTCCGGACAGATCATGTCGGCGGTGGCGCTGTTGAAAGAACCGTGCGGAGCCGAAGATACCGAAGTAAAGGAATTTATGAGCGGCAATATCTGTCGCTGCGGTGCCTATCAAAATATCGTGGCGGCAATTCAGAATGTGCGACAGAACGCAACGCCGCAGAAACCGTCATGAAAACTTTCGAACTCGCGCGCGCTGATGACCCGGGACAAGCCATTGCTGCGGGTGCGAAGGCGACGACTGCTCAGCAGGGCGCTGAGATCCGCTTCATCGCCGGGGGAACGAACCTGGTCGACTTCATGAAGTTGAACGTGGAGACGCCGCAGAAATTGGTGGATATAAACCATCTGCCGTTCGACAAAATCGAAGTCCTTCCCGACGGCGGCCTGAGCATCGGAGCAGTCGTTCGCAATTCCGATCTCGCGTATCATCCGGTCGTTCGCAAGAATTACGCCGTCCTCTCCGAAGCGCTTTTAAGCGGGGCATCGCCGCAGCTCCGAAATATGGCCACCACCGCGGGCAATCTGTTGCAACGGACTCGTTGCATGTATTTCCGGGATACGGCTATGCCGTGCAACAAACGCGAGCCCGGTTCTGGCTGCGCTGCCATCACCGGAGTGAACCGCAGTCTGGCGATTCTTGGCACGAGCGAACACTGCATTGCCTCAAATCCATCCGACATGAATGTCGCGATGGCCGCGCTCGAGGCCACCATTCACATCCGCGGCACGAAAGGAGAACGCAGCGTGCCGATCGCCGATTTTCATCTGCTACCCGGAAGCACGCCCGAGCGTGAAACCGTTTTGGACCCTGGCGACTTGATCACTCATGTCACCCTCCCATCGCCCGCGCCGGGAAGCCGCTCGCTCTATTTGAAACTGCGTGACCGCGCTTCATTCGAATTCGCACTCGCCTCCGCTGCTGTTGTCGTGACGGTGGGAGGCGGAAAGATCACGCGGGCTCGGGTTGCGCTCGGCGGCGTGGGCACAAAGCCGTGGCGCTCGCCTGAAGCCGAAGCGGAGTTAACCGGCCAGTCAGCGACTCCAGCCGTTTTCCAGAGAGCGGCGGCTGCTGCGCTGCGCGATGCAAAACCTCAAAGCCAAAATGGATTCAAAGTGGAGTTAGCGAAACGCTGCCTGGTGCATGCGCTAAAGCTTGCAACTCAAACTGCCTAACGAGTAGCCGGCCATGCCAACGACGCAAGAAACTCCGACGACATCACCGATCGGTCGACAGACGCCGCGCATAGACGGACCGCTCAAAGTCAGCGGAAAGGCGATGTATGCATCGGATTTTCCGTTTCCCGGCATGTTGTACGCAGTTCCGGTCGAAGCGACGATTGCGAATGGCAAACTGCAAAAGCTCGATACAAGTGAGGCCGAGAAAATGCCCGGTGTGCGCGCGATTTTTCATCGCAAAAACATTGGAAAGATTTTCCGCTCGGCGCTGGAACCACCCTTCGAAGGCGTCGTGGATGAGCGTCGTCCACCGTTCGAGGATGATGTCATTCGCTACTACGGACAATACGTCGCACTCGCGGTAGCCGATACGTTCGAGGCTGCCAAAGCCGCTGCCGATGCGGTTCGCGCCACCTACAGCGCGCAGAAGCCGAACGTTAATACTGATCTCCAACCGGACCCCGAGTCCGACGTTATTGAAACCACGCATGGTCCAGCCAAACGCTTGCAGAGCGAACGCGGCGATCCTGACGGGGCTTTCGCGAGTGCACCTGTGAAGCTCGACCAGACCTACGTCACGCCGATTGAAACGCACAACCCGATCGAGATGCAGGGCGCGACCGCGATGTGGGATGGCTCGATGCTGACCATCTACGAAGAATCGCAGGGGATTGTCAATCTTCAGGGAGTTCTTGCCCAGATGTTCGGACTACCGAGAGAGAACGTGCGCGTCATCACAAAGTTCGTTGGCTCGGGGTTTGGTAGCAAGCTGTGGCCATGGACGCATTGTGCCCTGGCCGTGGCGGCGGCCCGGCAACTTGGCAAGCCGGTCAAACTCGTCCTCAGCCGCAGGATGATGTTCCAATCAGCCGGTCATCGTCCCCGGACTCAGCAACGGGTGCGGGTCGGTGCCGCCGCTGAAGGAAAGCTCGTCTCGCTCATGCACGATTATGTGACCAACCTCGCGATGCTCGACGGTTATTACGAAAACTGCGGGGAGGCCACGCCTTTCCATTACAGTGTGCCGAACCTTCGGGTAAATTTCGGTCGCGCCCGCCGGAACATTGGTTCGCCGACTTCCATGCGCGGGCCGGGCGCGGTGCCTGGACTGTTCGCGACTGAGTCGGCGATGAATGAACTGGCCGACCAACTCAAGATTGATCCCGTGCAACTGCGCGTTCTCAATGAACCGAAGATGGATGAGTCGTTAGGCGTGCCCTTCTCGTCTCGTCACTATCTTGAATGCCTTCAGCTCGGCGCGGAAAAGTTCGGCTGGTCGAAACGGAACCCCGAATTGGGATCCATGAAGCGCGACGGCGTGATTGTCGGCTGGGGCATGGCCGGGGCGACTTGGGTCTCAGGTCGGCTTCCCGCCCACGCTAATGTGGAGCTTTGGGACGATGGGAGTGCCCGTATTGCATCCGGCACACAGGACATCGGCACCGGCACCTACACCATCCTTGCCCAGCTTGTCGCCGATAAAACCGGCGTGCCGCTCAACAAAGTGGACGTTGTGCTGGGCGATACATCGCTTCCGGCAGGACCGACTTCAGGCGGATCAATGGTAACAGGCTCGATCATCCCGGCGGTTTTCGATGCGTGTGACAAAGCGGTCACGTCGCTCCTGACTATTGCTACGACAGCACCGGGATCGCCATTCGAAAACCGCAAGCCCGACGAGCTCACTTTCCAAGGCGGACAGGTTTTTGTTAAGGCTGATGGTCCTGCGAAGGGCATAACATTTGCAGATGTGCTTCGCCGCACCAACATGCGCCTGGTCACAGGCGCCGGTAAATCCGAAGCGCTGGCTGAGGCTGTGGCTTCACACCCCAATGCCACTCACGTGACACCGAGGTCGGAGACTATAAAGGTGAAGTTTTCGCTGCATTCGTTCGGTTGCCACTTCGTCGAGGTCAGATGGCACCCCGCAATCGCTCGGCTGCGTGTCAGTCGCGTCATCACCGTTATTGACGGCGGACGGATTATCAATCCGCTGACTGGGCGCAATCAGATCGAAGGCGCCGTTGTGATGGGAATTGGCATGGCGCTTTTGGAGCACACGATCTATGACCCGCAAAATGGCGCGCCGATTAACTCAAATGTCGCTGACTACCTCATGGCCGTAAATGCCGATGTGCCAAAGCTTGAGGTACATTTCCTCGATTATCCCGACAAAGAAATCAATCAGTTGGGCGCGCGTGGCATCGGAGAAATCGGGCTGGCCGGCGTTGCGCCCGCGATCGCGGCAGCAACCTATCACGCGACTGGCGTCCGGGTGCGCGAACTCCCTATCAGAATCGAAGACCTGTTGACGTCTTCGATTCTGGCCTAACGAATGAAAGCACTGCAGCAGATCATCAAGCGGGTCGCAGAAAATCCATCGCGTTCCTGGGCGTTGGCCATGCTGGTTCAGAGTTGGCCAAGCATTGCCTCGTGCATGCGCTGAAGCTCGCGACCCAAACTGCCTAACGAGTAGACGAACATGCCAACAACACGAGAAACCACGACGACGTCACCGATCGGTCGCAATACGCCGCGAGTAGACGGCCCATTGAAGGTAAGCGGAACGGCGCAGTACGCCTCCGACTTTCACTTTCCCGGATTACTTTATGCCGTTCCGGTCGAGGCAACGATCGCCAACGGCCGCGTGGTGAAACTCGACACGGCCGCGGCCGAAAAGATGCCCGGCGTGCGAGCTGTTCTTCATCGCGCGAACATCGGCAAGATCTTCAGCTCGGCCTTGGGAGAAGGGATGGAAGGCGTCTGTATTGAGCGGCGCCCGCCATTCGAGGACGATGTCGTTCATTATTATGGCCAGTACGTCGCGCTCGCCGTGGCCGACACTTTCGAGACAGCCAAGGCCGCCGCGGACGCGGTCCGTGTAACGTATTCCAAGGACAAGCCGAACGTCGAAAGCGATCTCAAAGCCGACAATGACCCTGCAGTGATTGAGACCACCTACGGCCCGGAGCATCGCTTACAAAGCGAGCGCGGCGACGCCGAGGCCGCTTTCGCAAGCGCACCGGTGAAGCTCGACCAAACCTATGTCACGCCGTCCGAAACGCACAACCCCATCGAGCTACAGGGGGCAACTGCGATTTGGGATGGCTCGAAGTTGACGCTCTATGAGGAGTCGCAGGCGATCTTCAACATGCGGAGCGTACTCGCGCAAATGTTCGGCTTGCCGAAAGAGAACGTCCGCGTAATCACCAAGTTCGTTGGCTCGGGTTTCGGCAGCAAGCTATGGCCATGGACACATTGCCCGCTCGCAGCCGCGGCCGCCCGGCAGCTTGGCAAGCCGGTGAAGCTCGTGCTCAGCCGCAAGATGATGTTTCAGGCAGTCGGTCATCGCGCACACACGCAGCAGCGTGTGCGGCTGGGCGCCACACCCGACGGCAAGCTTGTCTCGCTGATGCACGACTACCTGTACGAGAGATCAATGCTCGATTACTACCACGAGAATTGCGGTGAAGCGACGGCGTTCCAATACAGTGTGCCGAACCTCCGAGTAAAGTTCGGACGCGCCAAGCGCAATATCGGTTCACCGTCCGACATGCGCGGCCCGGGCGCCGTGCCGGGACTTTACGCGACCGAGTCGGCCATGAACGAACTGGCCGATCAACTCAAGATAGATCCGGTTCAGCTCCGCGTCCTCAACGAGCCAAAGATCGACGAAGGGCTAAAAATTCCGTTTTCGTCCCGGCATTATCTTGAATGTCTCCAGGTTGGCGCGGAAAAGTTCGGCTGGTCGAAGCGCAATCCTGCAGTGGGCTCAATGAAACGCGATGGATTGACGCTTGGTTGGGGGATGGCTGGGGCCGCATGGGTTGCCGCGCGGTTCGCTGCGGCCGCCAATGTGGAGCTCCGCGACGATGGCACAACACGCGTCGCATGCGGCACCCAGGACATCGGCACCGGCACGTACACAATTCTCGCGCAGCTTACCTCGGAAAAAACCGGTGTGCCGGTTGACAAAGTCGAAGTGGCGCTTGGCGATACGTCACTGCCGGAAGGACCGGTCTCGGGCGGGTCGATGGCGACCGGGTCGGTAGTCCCAGCCGTCTTTGATGCCGCGGACAATGCGGCCAAGTCACTGCTGACCCTGGCGACGACGACAGCGGGATCACCCTTTGAGAAGAACGAACCCGACGATCTGGCATTCGAATCGGGTCGCATCTTTGTAAAGGCGAATGGCCCTGCCGGCGGCATTCCGTTCGCGGACATTCTTCGCCGCGCGAACGTACGGTTTGTCACAGGCAGCGGAAGCTCGGAAGCGACGTTCGGCGAGAAAAAGCCGAAGTTCTCGACGCATTCGTTCGGATGTCACTTCGTGGAAGTGACCTGGCAACCGGAGATCGCGCGACTACGTGTCAATCGCGTTGTGACGGTGATTGATGCCGGCAGGATTATCAATCCGCTGGCGGGCCGCAATCAGATCGAAGGCGCACTCGTGATGGGAATCGGCATGGCGATGTTGGAACACACAACCTATGACCCGCAAAACGGCGCGCCAATCAACAGCAATTTGGCCGACTACATTGTGGCGGTGAACGCCGACGTCCCACAGCTCAACGTGCATTTCCTCGATTACCCGGACAAAGTCCTCAATCCGGTTGGCGCCCGCGGGATCGGCGAGATCGGACTTGCCGGCATCGCCGCCGCCATCACTGCAGCAACCTATCACGCAACTGGTGTTCGCGTTCGCGAACTGCCGATAAAAATCGAGGACCTGTTGACGTCGTCAATTTTGACCTAACGAATGAAAGCACTACAGCAGATCATCGAGCGTGTCGCAGAAAACCCTTCGCAGCCGTGGGCTCTTGCGACGTTGGTTCAAACGGAAGGTTCTACCTATCGCAAGCCGGGCGCTCGCCTTTTGGTCGAGGCGACCGGCACAACTTTAGGTGTCCTCAGCGGCGGTTGTTTGGAAGAAGAAATCGGTCGCTACGGACGACGCGTAATCAACGATGGTTCGGCGCTCTTACTGTCGTTTGATACGCGGCGCCTTTACGGATGCAATGGTCGTTTGAAGATTCTCGTCGAGCGACTCCCAGCCGCAGGGCAGAAGGGCAATCTGATCACAAAGGTCGGTCGTTTGCTCGTGCAGCGAGACATTTGTCGAATTTGCACGTGTTTTGAAGGCGGGCTGCTCGGCTCCGAGCTGTTACCCGCTGACATTCTTCTCGCCGAACGACCCGGCGTTTTCGTTGAGACGGTGCCGCTTCCCGTTCGATTATTACTTTTCGGTAGCGGGCCCGAGGTCGAACCACTAACTCAGCTCGCTGGAAATCTCGGCTGGTTGGTCGAGCATTTCGGCCATCCTTCCGAACTTGGCGAGCATTTTCGACCGGATGGGCAGACCGCCGCGCTCATTATGAATCATAACTTTGGTCGTGATCTGCTCGCACTCGATCGCCTTCTTACCTTTCGGCTCCGATATGTCGGATTACTGGGGCCCAGAAGACGGCATTCGGAGTTGTTGGCGCGGCTTAGCGAATATGGAACGCTCGATTTTAACGTGGGCGCGAGAAACTTGTTTGCGCCTGCCGGACTCGACATCGGCAGCGAAGCACCTGAAGAAATCGCGCTTTCAATTACATCCGAGATTGCTGCGGTGCTTTCCGATCGGCGTGGTGGCTTTTTGCGCGAGCGCAGGAGCGACATTCACGCGACAAATGTCGTCGCAGCAGGCGGCGAAGCCGCCTAGTTCAAACGCGACAAGTCGTCCGGAGTATCGATATCAATCTCGCCTTGGGGGAAATCAACCAGCTGAACATCGGCTTTGTGTTTTTGAATCAGCTGTTTCGCTCCGACGGCACCTTCAAGTGCTGTAAGTTGTGCGAAATATTTTTTACCGAATAGGGCCGGCACACCGTAGCTTCCGCCGTAGCTTGAAGCGATGATCGAGCGACCCGTTTCCCGGTAGGCCGCAACAATACGGGCGATGAGCTCCTGCGTGACGAACGGCTGATCACATAACATCATTATGATTGCGGCTGTTTGGGGACTCGCCCTAACGACGGCTTCGATGCCTACGCGGATGGAAGAGCTTATTTCGGATGGCCATTGCTGGTTCTCCGCTTCTTGCACGTCGAGTCCCCTCAAAGCTTCTCTCGTCGCCACCGCATGTGCGCCAGTCACAACGACCACAGGCCGGCATCCTGCCTCAACTGCGACAGACGCGGCGCGTCTCACCAATGTTTCTCCGCGGAACTGCAGCAGTTGTTTCGGCGTGCCCATCCGCGTCGATGGACCGGCCGCCAGAACAAGTGCGCCGATGCCCGCGAAATCAGCGACATGAACACTTCGTCCAGTTAAGCTAGGCACGATTACAACCCCGCGTTTTCCTTAGTGTAAACAAGGTATAATTGTCAGCTTCCAAACGGTGGCCTGTCGCCTCCGATACTAGCAGAGGACTTCGATCCTGGCGACCCCAGGGTGATTGCATCAGATAGGCGGCGACCGATGGAAAAGTCACCCTAAAGAGGGAGCAAGCTGCAACTCGTGGGTAGCACAGTAAAATCTGCCGGACGCGCAATAGCAATGAGGCGCTGTCTGCTGCGATCTTAAGGCATGAAAATAAAAGCAATATTTGCCTTAGTTGCCATACTTCTATGTGCAGCAGTGAGTCAGACCTTAGCTGCCGGTCACGGCGGCGGAGGTGGAGGATTCGGCGGAGGAGGTTTCCACGGTGGTGGATTTGGAGGCGGAGGTTTCGGTGGTGGCTTCCATGGGGGCGGTTTCGGTGGTTTCCACGGCGGTGGCTTTCGTGGTGGCCCTTTGGCTGCCGGACATGTTGGAGGCGGAGTCGGCAGCCGCGGCGGCGGAGTCGGCTTTGGCGGATCGCACGTTTCAAATAGCGTTTCGAACTTTGCCGGCGCAGGATCCCGGTTCTCTTCATTTGGGAGACCATCATCCAGGCAATCTGTGTATGATGGACGACCTAATCGAGCCGTAACTTCCAACATCGAGCGCACTCGTGGCGCGATGGCTTCAGTCGCCCGTCCATCGCAAACACTTCCTCAACGCGGTGTGAACGGGCGGATCGACCACCATATTGCTGAACGTCACGACGTAAATTGGCACGGCGACTGGGATCGGAGACACGTACATTTCGATCACGGTCGCTTCTTTGTCTTTGACGACGGTCTCTGGTGGGGACTGGATGATGGGTATTTCCCATGGGATTACCTTCCCTATTACGCCAACGACTACTACCCGTACGATTACTACACGGACATTAGCCCGTACGATAACAACGATGCAAGTTATAACATTGCAGCAGCTGATAGTGTCACGGTCCAAGCCGTTCAAACGCAGCTACTGCAACTTGGCTATTACAATGGCTCCATTGACGGCGTTTTCGGACCGGCGACGCGCGACGCGGTGGCGAGATATCAAATCGCCAAGCAGCTAAGTGTTACCGGGAGTCTATCGCCCGACACACTGCAGTCGCTTGGATTGCCCCCGCCAGCGGCGAGTTGAACGACAACATCTGATCACGATGAAGCCACGATTTCAATCTATGAGAACAGAGAACACGAAACCGAAATCTATCACCACGTCTGACATGAAAACGAAGCGCCTCGGTAACTCCGATTTGTCCATCACACCCATTGGCTTCGGCGCCTGGGCCATCGGCGGCTCAGGCTGGGAATTTGGCTGGGGCGACCAGGATGACAAAGCGTCCATTGCGGCAATACACCGCGCTCTCGAACTGGGCATTAACTGGATCGACACCGCGGCCGTTTACGGCATGGGCCACTCCGAGGAAGTTGTAGCTTCTGCTCTTAGGACCTGGCCCGGGCCTCGTCCATACGTTTTTACAAAATGCGGGCTTCGCTGGGACAAGCAGGGATATGTCCACAACAACCTGCAGGCGAAATCCATTCGCCGTGAATGCGAAGACAGTCTCCGACGGTTGCAGGTAGATGCGATCGATCTTTACCAAATCCACTGGCCTACCGAGGACCTGGAAGAAGGCTGGAGTGAGATGGCTCGGCTGCAGAAGGAAGGAAAGGTCCGTTGGATTGGAGTTTCTAATTTCGACGCCGACCAGCTGCGGCGGGCGGAGAAGATCGCTCCGGTCACCTCGCTGCAGCCACCCTATTCCTTGATTCGCCGCGAGATCGAATCGGAAATTCTGCCTTACTGTTACTCCAATGGCATTGGCGTGATCGTCTACTCACCCATGGCATCCGGTTTGTTGACCGGCGCGATGACTCGCGAGCGTGCGGCAAAGCTGCCTGCAGGCGACTGGCGCAGCCGTGACCCGGAATTCCGCGAGCCGAAGCTTTCCCAGAATCTCGCTCTCGTTGAGCGTTTGCGGGAAGTTGGTGAGAAGTATCACCGGCCGCCGGGCCAGGTCGCTGTCGCATGGGTGTTGCGAAACCCTGCGGTGACTGCGGCTATTGTCGGCGCTCGGAACGCGCAACAAGTCGAAAAGAATGTTGGCGCGGTTGAGCTTCAACTCAGCGACGAAGAAGTCGCGGAGATCGAAGGCGTTAACAAGTACGAACCAAACTTAGTGACTGCAGTCTGGGGATAAAAATGAAAATCGGATTCATAGGTTTAGGAATAATGGGCAGCCGCATGGCGGCTAACCTGCAAAAGCAGGGCTACTCGTTGGTGGTCTTCAATCGCACGCGCGCCAAGGCGGAACCCCTGCTTGGCCCTTGCGGAACATTTTCTGATTCGCCCGCAAAACTCGCGCAACAAGTGGACGTCTTGTTTACGATGCTAGCCGATCCAGGCGCGGTCGAGCAAGCAGCTCTGGGCGATAATGGATTTCTGGATCACCTCCGGCCACATGCACTTTGGGTCGATTGCAGCTCGGTAAACCCGTCGTTCTCGAAGAGAATGGCCGCCGAAGCGGCGCGCCATCATGTTCATTTTGTCGACGCGCCAGTAACTGGCTCGGCGCTCCCGGCCGCGGAAGCGAAACTCGTTTTTTGGGCAGGAGCTGAGCTAGCCGATTTGGAAGGAATTCGTCCGTTACTACTCTGCATGGGCAACAGAATTGTCCACGCCGGCGGACATGGCGCTGGGACTTCCATGAAAACGGTAGTCAATCTCTTATTGGGTAACGCCATGGCGGCATTCGCCGAAGGCATGGCGTTGGGCGAAGGGCTCGGCATTTCTCGCAAAGTGTTGTTCGATTCATTGCTTGGCACGCCTGCGGTCGCGCCGTTTATCGCGTTGAAACGGGAGAAAATTGAGAGCGGAAATTACGAAGCCGAATTTCCGTTGCGCTGGATGCAAAAGGACCTGCATCTCGCATCAGTGAGTGCGTACGAATCTGGCGTGGCCATGCCCGTAACGAATGCTGCGAAAGAACTGTATCGCCTCGCAATGATGGAGGGACACGCCATCCAGGATTTCTCGGCTCTCTATGCCTACCTCGCGAGCGGTGGTGACTCCGCAGCGAATCGAGGCCCTGTCACGAATACACCGCAAGGGTCCCAAGCCTCATCTCTCTCCTCCGGTAAGGGATCGCGACCGGTCGAAGCGCCGAGAGGAAGATCCACAGCGGAACATCAGGATTCTTCAAACAATTACGAAGCTACTAGGGAAACTACTCCTCGTTTAGGGAATGAAAAGGATAACCAAAGAACACAAGTCCAGCCATGGGCTGCCTAACAAGGGAATAATGCTTTTGGTGGTTTTGGCTTTGCCGTTATTTTTAACTAAAACTGCCTTCGCTGAAAACAGCGCGCCGGCCAGCTTTGCTTACTGGCACGTATGGACTGATCCCCAAGGCGTTAGCCACCAGAAAAAATGTGAAATTCGCAATTTCGTTTTGGAAAGCATAGAGGCGCCGGCTGCCCCTCAGTGGTTGAGCCGGCTTAAAACTGAAGGCGCCAGTGTAGTCATTAGTGTCTTGCCGGTCGGCTGGGTCGGTACCTGGCATGAAAATCCCAAGCCACAATGGATCATTCCAATTTCCGGACGATGGTATGTTCAAACCATGGATGGCCAGCGCGTAGAAATGGGACCGGGCGATGTGTCGTTCGGCGAAGACCAGAACACGAAGCCTGATGCCAACGGTCATAAGGGACACTTGTCTGCCACAGTCGGAAATGAGCCTTGTGTGTTGATGATGATCCAGCTTAAGAATTCTCCGACAGTCAACCAACCATGTCGCTTCGATTGAGGTGTGTCTAAGAACTTCAAAGATCTTTCAGAACCGGAAATCCTTGCCCTCGCTATTTCTAACGAAGAAACAGATGGCCGGATCTACGCTGACTTTGCAGCGCGCTTGAGGGACAACTATCCCGCAACAGCTGAAGTCTTCAAAGAGATGGAAGCCGAAGAAGATACTCACCGGCGTAGGTTGATCGATGAGTTCCGACGCCGCTTTGGCGAACATATTCCGCTCATTCGCCGCGAAGACGTGAAGGGATTCATCACCCGGAAACCCGTCTGGCTGATTCGAAGCCTTGGCATAGAGACGGTGCGTCGTTATGCGGAATACATGGAGGCGGAAACGCAGCATTTCTACGAACGAGCCGCCGCCAGAGCGAGCGATGCCTCAACACGAAAGCTTCTGGGCGATCTCGCGGAAGCGGAGCGCCACCATGCAGAGCTCGCCGATGAGCTGGAGAAAGAACACCTCACACCTGAAGCCAAGGGGCAGGAAGACAGAGCAAACCGCCGCTTGTTTGTTCTGCAAATCGTGCAGCCCGGCCTAAGCGGGTTGATGGACGGCTCCGTCTCGACGCTTGCTCCGGTCTTTGCAGCTGCATTCGCTACACGAAGTAGCCATGCCGCGCTGCTTGTGGGCCTGGCAGCAAGTCTCGGCGCCGGAATTTCGATGGGGTTTGCCGAAGCTCTGTCCGATGATGGCAGTTTGACCGGTCGTGGGAAACCTCTGTTGCGCGGGATCGTCTGCGGCTTGATGACTACCGCGGGTGGGATCGGCCACGCGCTTCCATTTCTAATTCCAAACTTTCGCGTGGCAACAGGTCTCGCGGTGTTAGTCGTTGCGATCGAGCTCCTGGTCATTAGCTGGATTCGCAACCGCTACATGGATACGCCGTTCCTCCGCGCAGCTTTCCAGGTGATCGTCGGCGGCGTCTGTGTATTTATCGTTGGCATTGTAATTGGCAGCTCCTGACGAGCCACGATGCCGCTTCGTGAATCTCCCGAAAGAGGGAGCGCAACTCACCTCGAATTATTTAACTAAAAATCTAACGTGTGCGCAGTAGCAGTTGATTTGCTCAACCCGCATGGTTGTAGCATGACGACCCGAGGCATCGACGATCATGACATCGACGAGGCACTTTGGGTCGCTTACCGATGCCATGATAGGAGCGCGGTGACGGAGAACTTGCTTCGCCGTTATTTGCCGGAGCTTACCTTCATCCCAAATCTAAGGGCGGATCGTGACGCAGTTCGCGAATCGGGTGGCAATGAAGCTACCTCGGACACGATCGCAGCCGCTGTCCGCGCAAGAACTCTAACCGAACCGGTCACACGCTGGAAGAGCCTAGGGGACCTCGACGACGTGACGAAGCATTTTCATGCAGCCGGGCGAAAATTGGGTATGGGCTAGCTGGATGAAGTGATGTTTTAATAGTCTGCTGTGCGCGTCGAAAGCGATAGTTTTGTGATGAACACCAGGCGTGAGTTCGTTCGCACTACTGGACTCGCCGCGGGCGCGCTGTTGTTTTCGCCAAAAAACATTTTCGCAGTTGAAGCCGAGCCCGCTGCCGATTACACGGTGCGCATCAAGGCTGCTCCCATCGAAATTGCGCCTAACGAGATCCTCTCGACGATCACCTACAATGGCCAGTTCCCCGGCCCGCTGATCCGCTTCCGAGAAGGGCGCGAAGCGACGGTGGACATTTTCAATGAGACCGATACACCCGAGCAGTTGCATTGGCATGGCCAGATCGTCTCGACCGACGTCGATGGCGCCGCTGAGGAAGGCACGCCTTACCTCCCTGCGCATGGACACCGCCGTATCAGGTTCACGCCCAAGCCGAGCGGCCTGCGCTTCTATCACACGCATAATCGCGCCGGGGCAGATCTCTCCGCCGGCCAATACAGCGGCCAGGTTGGACCGGTTTACATCGAGCCGAAAGAAAATCCTGGCCGCTACGATCGCGAAGTCTTTCTTGTCTTAAAGGAATTCGAGCCGACTCTCAGCCGCGGCGGCGATATGCCTCAGGATTTCTTGTCGCCTTCCGCGCCCAATAACGCTCTCAAGGAGACTGGCGAATCATCCATGAAAGCTTCCCTGGCCAAAGGCATGCCGCATGGCTACGAAGTAGGCTACAAGTTCTTTAGCATTAACGGCCGCGTGCTTGGCCACGGCGAGCCCATTCGCGTCAAGCGCGGTGAGCGCGTCCTCTTTCACATTTTGAACGGCAGCGCCACGGAAATTCGCAGCCTCGCCTTGCCGGGTCACTCTTTCGAAGTAATTGCGCTCGATGGGAACCCGGTGCCGAACCCTTCGCATGTCCCGGTGTTATGGCTCGGCACGGCGGAGCGGATTTCAGCAATTGTAGAAATGAATCATCCCGCTGTGTGGATCATGGGCGACCTCGCGGACGACGATCGTCGCCACGGCATGGGCATCGTTGTCGAGTACGCCAACCGCTCGGGCAAGGCCCAGTGGATAGCGCCGCCGCCGTTTCGATGGAGCTACGCACGGTTTGCCAAGCCAGGTGCGTCTACTCCCGCGCCTGACGAGAGTTTCGAAATGGTCTTCGCCAAGGACAATGCCGCTGAAGACGGCTTTAACCGCTGGATGATCAACGGAGTCGCCTATCCGATGAGCAACCAAATAGCGCCTGCCTTATTCCACTTGAAGCAAGGAAAACGTTATCGCCTTCGGATGCGCAATGCCAGCGACGACATTCATCCTGTCCATCTTCATCGTCACAGCTTTGAACTTACCAATCTCGCTGGAACGCCGACTGGCGGCGTTATCAAAGATGTTGTTATGCTCGGCGGCTATCAGCAGTTAGAGGTTGATTTCGTTGCAGACAACCCCGGCCTCACCCTCTTCCACTGCCACCAACAACTGCACATGGACTTCGGTTTCATGACGCTGTTCGATTACGCGTAAAGGTAAGTTTCTTCCAACAAACAACTGAAACGTGAAAGCTTTGCGCTTTAGCAAATTTGGTCCGCCGTCCGTGCTGGCCATCGAAGAAATCCCACGGCCCGAGCCGCGCGCTGGTGAAGCGCTGGTTCAGGTGAAAGCGGCGGCAATAAATCCAAGTGACGTGAAGAACATCGCGGGTCATTTCCCGGCAACAACTTTGCCGCGCACTCCGGGCCGCGATTTCTCAGGCGTTGTCGTGACAGGGACAAGGTACCAAGGCCAGGAGGTGTGGAGCAGCGGCCCTGATCTCGGCATCACACGCGACGGCACGCAGGGTGAATATGTCACGGTGCCAGAAGAAGCACTAGCGTTAAAACCGCGCACGCTAAGCTTGGAACAAGCCGCAGCTATCGGCGTTCCCTTCCTTACAGCCTGGGTCGCCCTGGTGCGTGCTGCGGAGCTTCAGGCCGGAGAAACAATTCTGATTATTGGCGCTGCCGGTACGGTAGGACAGGCGGCCACGCAAATTGCAAACTGGCGGAAAGCGCGGGTGCTGGGTGCGGTTCGCAGCTCGGGTCCTGTCCCGGGAGCTGCTGCCGCCATCAACACAACAACGGACGACTTGCGCGACCGCGTTTTTGAGTTAACGAACGGCAAGGGGGTTGATGCCGTTCTCGACACGGTTGGCGGTGCCATGTTTGAGCCAGCGCTGCGTTGTTTGCGAATCGGCGGGCGGCAAGTCGCAATCGCGAGCACAGGCGACAGGCGAGTAAATTTCGATCTAATCGATTTCTATCACAATCTCTCGCGGCTAATTGGCGTCGATAGCATGAAGTTCACGTCTCGTGACGTCGCAGAAATCGCCGAGCAGTTACGTCTTGGATTCGAGGCTGGTGTGCTGAAACTTCCCCCTCTTCAGCTCGTTCCGCTCGAAAACGCAATCGAAGCCTACAAACGAATCGCCAGCGGCCAGGCAAAAGCAAAACAGGTGCTCGCCTTCCGTTACCATTGACGAACTGCAACTCTCCTACAGGAAGAAAGCGCTTTCAGGGGACCGCATAAACGTTTTGTATTTCGCTATCATCCGAAAGAGAGAGGCCGGACCAAGACTGAGGTCGCACCTGCAAATCTTCCGAATGCGTAGTAGCAGCCGCGGGCGGCGAAAGCATACAGTTTGTTTCAAAAGAGAGGCAAGCTGACTATGACTTCACGTAGAGAATTCTTGAACTTGGCAATGAAAGGATCGGCCCTTACCGCAGCCGCAGCTTTGATGCCTGATGGCCCATTAGCTGCACGCAACGCCAACGAGAAGGAAGCGACAAATGCTGCGCAAAATGCAGCCAATGCCTCCCCTCAAGGTCATTACAAGCCTCCATTCAAGTTTGGTATGGGAGGTGTACCGTTAGGCAATGAGTTTTCTATAGTAACAGAAGAAGATGCGAACGCTATCCTGGAGGCAGCATGGGCGGCCGGGGTCCGTTACTACGACGTGTCTCCGTGGTATGGATTAGGCTTAGCAGAGCGAAGATTCGGCTATTTTCTTCATAACAAGAAAAGAAACGACTACATCATATCGTCGAAAGTCGGCAAACTGCTGAAGGCGTCAAAGACAGCACGCAATCGCGATCTATTCCCCTTTTCGCCCTCGCCGAACGATGTCGTGTTCGACTATACAGCTCCGGGAATCCGGCGTTCGATCGAAGACAGCCTGCAGAGACTGGGATCGACAGCCTCGATATTGCGTTCGTCCATGACCTCTCGCCTGACAATAAACTGCTACCGACCCCCTGGGAAGAACAGTTCAAGATTGCGACGACAGGAGCATTCCCTGAGCTCACTCGCATGCGCGAAGAGGGCATCATCAAGGGCTGGGGACTGGGCGTAAACAGTCCGGAACCCATTCTGCAAGTTCTCGAGGTAGCTGATCCGGATGTATGCCTTTTGGCCTCGCAGTATTCGTTGATCGATCACAAGAACGCACTTAATAACGTCTTCCCAGCGGTAAGGCGAAAGAACGTCTCTTTTTTGATCGGGTCTTCGCTAAATGCCGGATTCATATCGGGCAGTCCGAGGTACAACTACGGAAAGGACTCCTATAAGATCTCCGCTGCCTACATTGAGAAACGCAAGAAACTGCGTGACATTGCGGCCAATCATGGGGTCGATCTGCGAACGGCCGCACTGCAGTTTTCTGCCGCGCCCGATGTTGCCGCAGCCTTGGTGGTCGGCGTCAGCAGGGAACATCAGATCCTGGAAGACTACACCTCGATGCAGACTAAGATTCCGGCCGAGTTCTGGACGGACTTGAAGAGTCAGAATCTGATCGAGCAAAACGCACCGACTCCAGCTTAAGTCAGATCCGGGTCGTATCGAGACATGGCGCGAAAGCTGGGACAGAGCTTGCATCAGACCGCCCCTCCGCGAAGCGAGCGGCGCTCATGCGTCGCTTCTCTGTTCCGTTCGAAAACGCAATCGAAGCATTTAACCGAACCGTGAGTGGTCAGGCAAAAAGCAAAACAGGTGCTCAGCGTTCGTAACTGGCAGTTACTTGGCGGAATTCGTAGCTATTCGCTCAGCCGTCTCTCAAAAGAGAGAGTCCGAAGGAACTCTGAGGTCGCAGTGAAAAATCCTCCAGACGCGTCGTAGCAGCTGGGGTCGGAGCGACCGAACGTTTGGTCATGCAGATGGGAGTCTCGCAGTCAAATAGAAGATCGATATCGAACGCACGTCAGATTCGATCATATGCCGAGTTACAGGAACAATTGCACCGCGATCTACTAACCCAGCATCCGGAATGGATTGATTCCGACGGCAACTGTCCGAGGTGCGACGAGTATGATCGCCGCCTGGCTGAGCTGATCGCAATTTTCCAATCTGCTAATGAGCAGCCGGTGAACAAGACAGCAAAAGCAACAATGAATGCAGCGATTGCAGCATGATTGCCATTGCTGCTATCGGAATTACGAAGCGACTTAATTACCATTAGAAAACGCACGAAATGATCTCAAGAACGGCTAAAAGACAGACGAAAACGAAGTCAGCATCGCGGTATTCTCCCATTCGGGGCGGATCTCCTCGTCGTATCCAAAATCCGGAGAATAGAGAGAACACAAAGAGGAAAACTGTCTTGATTACTGGGGCAACGTCTGGGTTTGGCGCAGCGATGGCGCGGCGTTTCGCTCAGGCTGGGTGGGGTGTTATCGCGACCGGGCGGCGTACCGAACGTCTCCGCGCTCTGGTGGACGAGCTCGGCACGGAGACCATAACCCCCGCGCCCTTCGACGTGCGCGACGTGGATGCGATCAACGCGACCCTGTCATCTCTCCCTGAGCCTTTCCGGGGCATCGACGTCCTGATTAACAATGCCGGACTCGCACTCGGCACTGCTCCCGCACCTGAGACTAGATTGGATGACTGGCTGAGAATGATTGAGACGAACGTCACCGGCCTGGTTACCCTCACGCACCGACTCCTTCCCATCTTGATCGAGCGCAAGGGCTTGATCGTCAACCTAAGTTCAGTTGCTGCGACCTATCCTTATCCGGGCGGCAATGTCTACGGCGCGACGAAGGCTTTCGTGCGGCAGTTCTCGCTCGGCTTACGTAGCGATCTGCATGGTACCGGCGTTCACGTGACTTCGATCGGGCCCGGTCTGGCCAAGACCGAATTCACTCTCGTGCGCACGGGCGGTGATGAGGCCCTTCCGACGCGCTCTACGAGGGCGCGGACCCGCTGACTGCCGAGGACATCGCCAACGTGGTGTGCTGGATCGCGAGCCTGCCGCCGCACATCAATATCAACTGTCTCGAGTTGATGCCGGTGAGCCAGTCGTGGGCCGGTTTCCAAGTGTATCACGACCCACGTCCCTAGACGCGCAATGAGCAGGCACGAAGCGGATGCAGCCGCGCCGATGCGTGGTCTGGGATTCGCGACGGAATCAAAGCCGCACTTAAAGCTGACACTTTGTCCCTGACCGCTTGGCAGATTGGAATGTACGGCTGGATGGCCATTGCCGTTTTCGTGATCTTTCGGCATGAAATTCCAAAAACCGATCCGATTTTCTGGTTCATAATGCAGATCCCGATACTGGCCGGGTTTCTCACCAGTTATCCGGTGAATTGGTGGCTGCTACGCGCAGGAATCAAAGAGAAAATGTGATGATATCGAGCGCCTAACTGATCTCGGCTATCGCGCAGTCAGCGCGGCGTGCAGTGCTCGATGCTCTGCGGATGTCGCCGGACGGCTGGCCGCTGGATCTTCCTCATCAGG
>WNFX01001142.1_pt1 | contig 28950 bp, 26 predicted proteins | sample 5400111 | NCBI WGS metagenome assembly WNFX01 (sample SAMN13153363, study PRJNA577476) | soil metagenome | isolation source: 40 cm soil or saprolite under grassland replicate 1 | place: USA:California | collected 2016-06-15 | reverse complement strand
GGTGACGTGGAAGTTGCCGCTGCCGACCACGCCGAACACCGTCTCCGCTCCGAGATCGGCGAGGACGTCGGCGACCGCGTCTGCGACGAGCACGGCGGCTGCCTCCCTCAGTGCTCGACGAGCGCGAGCACGCGCGCTGGGCTGCCGGAGCCGCCCGTGATGGGCAGCGGGCCAGCGATCACGGCCGCGCCCTGGGCGGGCAGCCGCGCCAGGTTCTGCAGTTGGGTGAGCCCATACTTGCCGGCACCGAGCAGGAAGGAGTGGCAAGGGAACGCGGGCTCGAAGGAATGTGCCGTGCCCGCATCGGTGCCCACGGTCTCGACCCCGACGCCGATGACCGGTGCCTCTTCCGCGACCCACCGCGCGCACTCCACCGACATCCCTGGCGTGTGCGGACCGGTCTCGTTCGCGTTCAGGAATTCTTCCTGCCCATGTGAGCGGGCGTCCCAACCCGTACGGTAGAACAGCCACCCGCCGTCAGGGAGCGGCCCGTTCTCGCTCTCCCACTTGCGGACATGCTCGACCTCGAGCAGGAAATCGGGATCAGCGGCCGCCTGGTCGCTGAAGTCAAGCACCGCCGCCGGCGCGATCAGCCGCGTCACCGGGATCTGGGCGACGTCATCGAACTGACGGCCGGTCACCCAGTGGATGGGCGCATCGAAGTGGGTGCCGGTGTGCTCGCCCGTCGAAATGTTGTTCCAGTACCAGGCGGGGCCGCGTTCGTCGTAGCGGCTGATCTCCTCGAGCGCGAAGGTCGCGGTGTTCCCGAACGGCGCGGGAAGCTGGATCACCGGTGTGCTGGAGTCGAGCGGCGCGGTGAGATCGACAACCTCGACGGCGCCGCTGCGTATCCCGTCGATGAGGGCTGAGAGCACGGGCATGGTGATTCCTCCAGGCGTGCACGGCTGGGCCGGCTTCGTTGGTTTCGAGCTTGCCCCTGATCACTGCCGTGGGCGAGACCGTACGGGCCCAATTCTGGAGGATCCGGGGCCGGGCGGGTTGGCCAGGCCTCATGTGGTTCCCATTTCATTTGGACTCAAAGTATTGTTACGAACATGAAGCGGTCAGCCCAGGACCACGACCCTCCGGCCGGGCCGGGCTCGGGTGCGGCGGGCTCGGGCGACTCGATCGAGCGGGTGATCGAAGGGTGGCACGCGTCCCGGCCTGATCTGGATGTGGCGCCGATCGCCGTGATCGCCCGCGTATTCCGGCTGACCGGGCAGCTGCAACCACGGCTCGACCTGGTCCTGCGCCGTCATGGCGTGCGCACCGCGGATTTCGCCGTGCTCGCGACGCTCGTCCGGCTGGGCAACGCGCGGATCTCACAGGCCCGGATCGGCCGGGAGCTCGGCCTCAGCGCGGGGACAATCAGCTGCCGCATCGACCGCCTTGAACGCGTGGGCCTGGTTGCGCGTGAGCCAGACCCCGAGGATGGGCGGGGCACTCTTGTCGCGATCAGTGCACGCGGGCGGCAGGTCTTCGAGGCGTGCGCCGCCGATCATCTGGCCAACAGCCAGGATCTTCTCGCGGGCCTCGACGAGAGCGAGCAGGATCAGCTCGGCCGCCTGCTCGGCAAGCTGCTTGGCAGCCTCGAGGATCCGGCCCCAGATGACGTCCTCGTGACCCGAGTCGGCCTCACCGTGGCCGCCGCCCCGGCCGCGCTGCAGATGCAGCGTGAGGTCGGCCTCGCCGCCCGGCCAGGCGTCCTCGTTCGCCAGGTGGACCCGCGGGGCGCTGCGGCGGCCGCCGGGCTTCGCGGCGGAGACCTGCTGACCGCCGCTGACGGCCGTCCGCTGCGGACCGCCCTCGACCTGTGCGCCGCGCTCAGTTCGGCACGAGGCGACGTTTGTACCCTCGACTTCGTCAGGGGGATCGTTTCCAGGCAGCTCGCGCTATGTGTCCGGCCCACCGCCGGACGGCCCGCGAGCGTTCATCACTACGGCGAAGGAGCCGCGACAGCATGAGAATCGGCATTATCGGCGCCGGACGCATCGGCGGGAACGTCGCGCGCCAGGCGGTCCGCTCCGGGCACGACGTCATGCTCGCCTTCTCGCGCGAACCTGGCCGGCTCGAGGCGCTCGCTGCGGATCTGGGTGAGGGTGCGGCCGTCGCCACCGCAGCCCAGGCCGCAGGCTCTGCCGACGTGGTCGTACTGTCCGTGCCCTGGAGTGTGATCGAACTAGCGCTCAAAGAGGCCGGCCCGCTGGACGGAAAGCTCGTGATCGACACCACCAACCAGTTCGGCTCGGGGCCGATGCCCGCTCCGGGCCAGACGGCGGCCGCGTTCAACGCGGCGCGCATGCGCGGCTCGCGCTACACGAAGTCGTTCAACACCCTTACCTCCGCTTTTCAGGAGGAGGCGGCTGGGCGCACCGGCGCGGATCGAGTCGTGCAATGGATCTGTGGCGACGATCAGGATGCCAAGACGGTTGTGGCCGGCCTGATCGAGGCAATGGGTTATGCGCCCGTCGACTTCGGCGGCGTTGCCGGGTGTGCCGTGATGGAGGCGCCGCGCCGGGCCGGGGCGGTGTACGGCGAGGAGTACCGCCTACCCGAGGCGCTGGAGGTAGTTGCGGCGGTGCAAGCGGGTGCGCCGATCCCGCCCACACCCATCTATTCGGCACCATAACGGCTGCCGCATGCCGCGATGTCTTACACGCCAGCGGCTTGAGCGGCGTCACCTGGACCCATTCGAGCAGGACGTCGGACGGGTCCGATCCGGTCGCGGAGGACCCCGATCGCCGGTCGGCGCCGGCCGCGCGTCCAGAGACGCCCGCGGGACCGGCGAGAATGGCGGCATGGCCACACCGATCCCGACCGTGCGCACCCTGCCCACAGACGACGCAGTCCCGATTGACGCTGTCTACCTGCCGCCGACCGGGCGCGAAGAGGAATCAACTGGCCTGGCGTTCGTCGTCGCCCATGGTTTCACCGGATCGTGGCAGCGGCCCTCGGTGTGGCGTATCGCCAATCGGCTTACCCAGTTCGGCGGCGTCGTGTGCTTCGACTTCCGCGGGCACGGTCGCTCAGGCGGGAGATCAACGCTCGGCAACCGGGAGACCCGTGACGTGGCGGTCGCGGTCGCCTGGGCGCGGGAGCTGGGATTCAGCCGGGTCGCCGCGGTTGGCTTCTCGATGGGAGCTTCGGTCGTCCTGCGCTATGCGGGGCTGACCGAGCGGGCGGGGGACCTCGCCGCGGTGGTGTCCGTGAGCGGCCCGGGCCGCTGGTACTACCGGGGAACAACGCCGATGCGCCGGGTCCACTGGGCGGTGGAATATCGCCTCGGCCGCCTGGTCACGAGAACCCTTCTGAACACACGGGTGCATAATGTCCGCTGGAATCCGGTGCCGGTGCCGCCGGCCGAGGCCGCGGCGATGATTGCCCCGGTGCCGCTGCTTGTCGTCCACGGCGACCAGGACGCGTTCTTCCCTGTCGACCACGCTCACCAGATCTACGATGCCGCCAGCGAACCGAAGGAGCTGTGGATCGAGCACGGGTACGGCCACGCCGAATCGGCCATGCCCAACTGGATGGTCGATCGCATCGCCGAGTGGGTGATGAAGGTCACCGCGCGTTGCCCGCCAACGGTCCGCCCATGATCCGTCCTTCCTGCCGCTGCAGCACGCGAGCGACTGGCTGTGCGGCGGCACAAGCACGTGTGCCGGCCGCGGGCAGCCCGTCGTGATCAGGCTGGCCCGAGGCGCTACCGCCCGCGGGCCTGCACGAGGCCGCTCTCGTAGGCCAGCACGACGGCCTGCACCCGGTCCCGTAGGCCAAGCTTTCCCAGGATGCGGCCGACATGGGTCTTCACCGTCGCCTCCGAGACGAACAGGGTTGTGGCGATCTCCGCGTTGGACAGACCGCGTGCGATGTGGGTCAGCACCTCGCGCTCTCGTTCGGTGAGTGCGCGCACGTTGACCGGGGGGCTGTCGGTTCCGGGCAGCAGGGGGACGAACCGGTCGATCAGCCGGCGCGTAGTCGATGGCGCGACCACCGCGTCCCCCGAGTGCACCGCGTGGATGGCGGAAAGCAGCTCAGCGGGCGGCACGTCCTTGAGCAGGAAGCCGCTCGCGCCCGCCTTCAGAGCGGCAAACGCGTACTCGTCCAGATCGAAGGTTGTGAGCATGAGGACGCGCGGATGTGCTGGCGCGGCGCAGATCTGCCTGGTGGCCTCGACGCCGTCCATGCCGGGCATGCGGATGTCCATCAACACGACGTCCGCCGGGCACGTGCGCAGCAGTCGCACGGCGGCGGCTCCATCTGCCGCCTCGCCGACGACGGTCGTATCCTGCTGGGCGTCGAGGACCATACGGAAGCCGGTACGCACGAGTTCCTGGTCGTCAGTGAGCACGATGCGGATCTTCATGCCACGCCCTTCAGCCCGGAGCTTGCGGCGCGCAGCGGCAGTCGTGCCATCACCTGGTATCCGCCGCCCGGCCGCGGGCCCGCGAGCAGGGCACCACCGTACAGTTCCACCCTCTCCCGCATGCCGATGAGCCCGTGCCCGGCACCGTCAGCGGCGGTCGCGGCACCCCGGCCGTCATCGGTAACCCGCAGCGTCAGTTCGTCGCCGCCGTAGCTCAGGGCGACTTCCGCCGCGGCCGCTGTGCCGCCATGCTTGCGCGTATTCGTCAGCGCCTCCTGGACCACCCGGTAGGTGGCGAGGCCGACGCCGCTGGGCAGCGGCTGTGGCGTGCCCTCCACACTGAACGAGACCGGGAGCCCGGCGGCGCGGGCTTGGTCGATCAGTTCACCGAGCTCGCTCACCCCGGGCATCGGCGCAAGCCCGGTGTCCTGCTGGTCGGCGCGCAGCACACCGAGAAGCCTGCGCATCTCGGTGAGCGCTTGCCGGCCGGTCCGTGAGATGGCGGTGAGCGCCTCGCGCGCCCGTTCCGGCTCGGTATCAAGGGCGTACGATGCGCCGTTGGCTTGTACCACCATCACGCTGACGTTGTGCGCGACGACGTCGTGCAGTTCACGCGCGATGCGGGCGCGCTCAGCGGCGGCGGCTATCTGCGCCTGCGCGTCGCGCTCTCGCTCCAGCCGGGCTGCCCGGTCTTCCAAGCTCGCGTAGTAGGCCCGGCGGTACCGCATGGAGTCGCCAAGTACCCATGCGATGAGTACCGGACCCATGAGGACAACCGTCTCTGCGATGATCGCGTTCGCCCTGCCGATCTGGCTGTTCGGCGCCCACCGGGCGATCGCCGCCGCGGCGCCGAACAAGCAGATGACCAGGCCGGGGATGGAGACACTGCGTGGCCGGTACGCGGCGATGGTGTAGAGCAGGATGACGATCGCCAGGTCTGTGCCGCTCGGCCGGACAGCGATCACGACCTGCGCGGCGCCGGCGGCCACCGCGACAGCGAAAGCGCCGACGGGGTAACGCCGCCGTACCACCACGGCGATGATCATGATCGCTGCGAACGGCAGCGATGCAAAGAACCGGCCCGTTCTGACGGTCGAACCAACCGCGGTCACCACCAGCGCGCCCGCGAGGACAGCGTCCACCAGCATCGGGTGGCGGCGCGGCCAGGCGTATACGGAGGTCACACGCCAACGATAGGTGAAAATGCCCCTGGGTCCGGCGTCCTACAACCGCCACAGCATCGCGCCGAGCCCGACCAGGCTCCGAAAGTTTCGGTCACCCGCTCGGCAACTGGCAGGCCACCGGCGGCACCGGGGCCCACATCTTCTCGGTCGACTCCGCCACCGGGCAGCTCAGCCTCGGCGATACCGAACTGCTGCGCCGGCACGGCCGGAAGGAGTACACCCTGACCGTGGCCGTCGACGACCGCAAGCTCACCAGCCACGAAGAAACGGTCATCATCGCCACCCGCGCCAGCTAGCGCGGGCCAGGCGGATGTACGCGGCCGGCTCCCTGGTCGTGACTGCGCGATGATCCGCCAGCTCCGAGGATCGGGGCCCGGAATACCGGCCCTACGCTCGGAGCTGGCGGATCATGGAGACGCCCAGAACATCGTCGCGTCGCAGGCAGACAAAACGCGTATGACCGAACGCTCGGTTCAATAGGCCGGCATCAGGCTGACTAATGGCCGGGCGCGGCCAGGTCGAACTCGACACGCACCTCGTCGGCGAGCTTGAGGGCGCCGAGAAAGGCCGAGTACGGCTTGATTCCCCACTGGGATTGGACGACCGTGGCGCCGCCTTGCAGGCGTCCGTCGTCACCCGCGCGCACCTTTACCGTCACCGGGCGCGCCCGCCCCATGATCGTTAGATTGCCCGTGATCTCGAACGCCTCCGGCGTGCCATTGACTCCCGTCGAGCGGAAGGTGATGGTCGGGTGCTGGGACGCGTTAAGGATTTTGGTTCGCGCCGTCTTCTTGATCTCCTCGCGGTCGCCGTCGGTCAGCGGCTTGATCCCGCCTATCCCCTCGCGCACCTCAAGTGAGTCGATCTCGGCGTCAAGGGTGAGCGATGAGTTCGCCGGGCTGGCCGTGTCGACCGCCGCCTCCCCGGACCAGCGGGTGACCTCGATCGTGAGGTCATGGCCGGCTCTCCTGCCGAGCCCGCTCCTGCTCGTCCTCAGCAGCACCCGGCCCAACTCCGGCCCGAGTTTGTACGTGCCGTCGGTCAGCGTCATGCACCCACCGTAGACCGGATCGCCCATCTCCGGCGGACGTCACCAGCTCGTCGCGAGCGGCATGCCCTCCGAGTAGCCTGCCGCGCTCTGCACGCCCACGACCGCACGCTCGTGCAGTTCCTCGAGGCTGCCCGCGCCCGCGTAGGTGCAGGCGCTGCGGAGTCCGGCGGTCACCGCATCGAGCTGATCCTCGACGCTTGGCCGCTGCGGGTCCAGGTACATGCGGGCGGTCGAGATGCCCTCCTCGAACAGCTGCTTACGTGCCCGGTCGAAGGGCGAGTCATCGGCTGTGCGCAGTCGCACGGCGCGCGCCGACGCCATACCGAAACTCTCCTTGTACAACCGCCCATCCCGGTCGCGGAAGACGTCGCCCGGCGACTCGTACGTGCCAGCGAACCACGATCCGATCATGACGTTGGAGGCGCCCGCCGCGAGCGCGAGCGCGATGTCCCGCGGGTGCCGCACGCCACCGTCCGCCCACACATGCCGCCCCATCCGGCGGGCCTGCGCGGCGCATTCGAGCACGGCGCTGAACTGCGGGCGCCCGACGCCGGTCATCATCCGGGTCGTGCACATGGCGCCAGGCCCGACACCCACCTTGACGATGTCCGCCCCCGCCTCGATGAGCTCGCGCACGCCCTCGGCGGTCACCACGTTTCCCGCGGCCACCGGCACGGACGGGCCCGATCCGCGGACAGCCGCCAGCGCGGCGATCATCTTCTCCTGGTGGCCGTGTGCGGTGTCGACCACGAGAAGATCGACGCCAGCCTCGGCGAGCGCAGCCGTCTTGCCCACGACATCGCCCGTCACGCCGACCGCCGCGGCGATGCGGAGCCGGCCGCCGGCATCGGTCGCTGGCTCGTAGAGCGTGGCCCGCAGCGCGCCGGTCCTGGTCAGGATGCCGGTAAGCCGGCCCGCGCTGTCGACAACCGGCGCGACTCTGTGGCGTCCCTCGTGCAGCCGCGCGAACGCCTTTTCTGGCTCGATGTCGGCAGGCAGGGTCAGCAGCTGCAATGACATGACCTGGCGCAACTGCGTGAAGCGGTCCACGTCCTGGCAGTCCGCCTCGGTGACCACGCCGATTGGCCGGCCATCCTCGACGACGATCACGGCTCCGTGGGCTCGCTTGGGCAGCAGGTTGAGCGCCTCGCCCGTGGTGTCCGTCGGCCCGAGCGTGATCGGCGTGTCATGCACGAGGTGCCGGCTCTTCACCCAGGACACGACGTCGGCGACCACGTCGAGCGGGATGTCCTGCGGCAGGACCGCCAGCCCGCCTCGGCGGGCAATCGTCTCGGCCATGCGGCGCCCGGAGACCGCGGTCATGTTCGAGACCACAACGGGGATCGTGGTGCCGCTGCCATCGTGAGTGTGCAGGTCGACATCGAGCCGGGACGCGACGGAACTGCGGCCCGGCACCATGAAGACGTCGCTGTAGGTCAGGTCGTGCGCAGGAACCGCGCCGCCCAGGAATCGCATGTTGCTCACCCCGGTTGCGAGAGGCTACCACCATCCCAGAGTGTTAATTCCCTGTCGGCGGCATGATCGTGGCGGATTTCCAGCGGAAAATTCACCGCGATCACGAAAGGTAGCGTAGGCGCGTGGCGGCAGAGGCCAGGCGGGCGGCAGAGGCCAGGCGGGCAGCAGAGGCCAGGCGGGCAGCAGAGCAGGCCCGGCGGGCGGCAGCCGAAAGCGTGCTTCGCCTTGGCGGCCGTGAGTTTCCACCGGCGTCGTTTGGGATCATGGGTGTTATCAACCGGACGCCCGACTCCTTCTACGACCGGGGCGCGACCTATGCGTTTGGCGCCGCTCTCGACGCCGCCGACCGGGCGGTCGCTGACGGGGCCGACATCGTGGACATTGGCGGCGTCAAGGCGGGCCCGGGCGACGACGTTGACGCCGCCGAGGAGATCCGGCGCGTCGCTGGCCTGGTCGCGGCCGTCCGTGAGCGCCATCCCGGCGTCGTGATCAGCGTGGACACCTGGCGGTCGGAGGTTGGCGATGTGGCCGCGCGGGCCGGTGCCGACCTGCTCAACGACACGTGGGGCGGCCCGGATCCGCGGCTGGCCACGGTCGCGGCGGCACACGGGATCGGGCTGGTGTGCGCGCACGCAGGCGGACTGGCTCCCCGCACGCGGCCGCATCGCGTCGCGTACCCGGACGTCGCGGCGGACGTGACCGCCTACGTCACCCGGCTCGCCGAGCGCGCGGTCGCGGCCGGGGTCCGGCGCGACCGCATCCTTGTCGATCCCGCCCACGACTTCGGCAAGAACACCTGGCACTCGCTCGCGCTGACCCGCAGGCTGGGAGAACTCGTCGCTACCGGGTGGCCGGTTCTTGTCGCCATCTCGAACAAGGACTTCATCGGCGAAACCCTTGGCCAGCCGGTCGAGGCGCGCGGCGAGGGGACGCTCGCCGCGCTCGCCATCTCCGCCTGGGAGGGGGCGCGGGTGCTGCGGGTACACGACGTATCGGCGACGCGGCACGCGCTGAACGCCGTTGCCGCGCTGCGCACGGATGTGCGCCGCGGGAGTTGAAAGACTGGCACCATGGTCGACCACGCAGACGACGGGCCGTCATCGGCTCCCGATGGCTCCCGGCTGGTCCGCGTCGCGGAACTGCCGCAGGAGGATCAGGAGCGGATGCGGGCGATGCTGCACCAGACGCCGCTGCAGGCGCTACTCGGAATCGAGATCGTCGAGCTCGGCGCCGCTCATTCGATCTTGTCCATGCCGGTCCGTGAACAGGCGTTCAACAGCACGGGCAACCTGCACGGTGGTGCCATCGCCACGCTGATCGACGTCGCCGCGGGAACGGCCGCCGCGCTCGGCAGCGGATTCCGGCCTGGCCAGCAGAGCCTGGTCACGGCCGATCTGCACGTGCGTTACCTGGGGCGGCCGCACGGCCAGGTTGTGTACGCACGGGCCGAGGTACTCAAGGCGGGCCGGCAGCTGATCGTCGTCGAGTGCCTGGTCACTGACGGTGAGGAACGCCTGATCGCGTCGGCCGACTTCAGCATGATGATCGTGGCGCTTCGCCCGCCGCTGCGGCCGACCGTGGGCGCCAAACCCACCGATCCCGACATGTAAGCGGGAAGGCGAGCCCGGCTAGCTCGGGTCCGGGCGCTGGGACCAGCTCGGGTCCGGGCGCTGGGACCAGCTCGGGTCCGGGCCCTTGGACCAGCTCGGGTCCGGGCCCTGGGACCAGCTCGGGTCCGGGCGCTGGGATCGGCGCACCGCCGCCACCGCGGTCATTTAGGGTTAGTTTGCGTGAGGCGTATGGCGATCCCGGTGCTGACCGGCGCCGCGATGCTCGCCGCACCCGGGGTCGCGGCGCTGGCCACGGCCGCGCTCGCCGCTCCCGGGGTCGCGGCACCGGGGTTAGCGGCACCGGGGCTCGCGGCACCCGCTCCAACGGTCACGCCGAAGCCGACTAGTAAGCCCACCCACAGCCAAGCCCAGCAGGCAGCCGCGCCGGGGTGCACGGTGCCGACCGGCAACCGGTCGCCGGGATCGGCACGGCCGTGGGCACAGCAGCAGCTCAACTTCGCCGACGCGTGGCAGTTCACGACCGGGCGCAGGGTGACCGTCGCCGTGGTCGACAGTGGCGTCGCGGCCAACAGCCTGCAGCTGGGCGGCCGGCTGAGGGATCTGACGGTGACCACCACCGACGCGGGTGTGGACTGTGTCGGTCACGGCACTGGCGTGGCCGGCATCATCGCCGCCGCCGACGACCAGGCCCTGGGCAACCCGTTCGTGGGCGTCGCGCCCGGCGCCAACATCCTGTCTATCAAGATCACTGATTCGGACGCGGCCCAGGGTGTCCAGGCCACGAGCTTGGCCGCGGGCATCCGCGCGGCGGTCGTAAGAGGCGCGGAGATTATCAACGTATCCGTGCAGACCCCTGACACGCCCGACCTGCGCCGCGCCGTCATGGACGCCAGGCAGCATGGCGCCGTGGTCGTGGCGGCCGCGGGCAATGACGTACAGGGCCAGGCCCCGGGGCCGTTCTTCCCCGCCGAGTACTCGGCGGATCCGGCGAATTTCTCCAATGTTGTGTCGGTGGGCGCGATCCAGCAGGACGGCGCGCTGCCGGACTTCGCCGACCCGAACACCCACGTCTCAGTGGTGGCGCCGGGAAAGGCCGTCCTGACCATCGCCCCGGATAACACGTTCCAGACCCAGGACGGCACGAGTTTCGCGGCGCCGTTCGTCTCGGGCGTCGCCGCCCTGGTGAAGGCGTCGCATCCCACCCTCACGGCCGCTGGGGTGGTGCGCCGCATCATCGCCACGGCCGACGGTGGCACGGGCGCAGAAACCGGCGCGGGCATGGTAGATCCGCTGCAAGCGGTGACGGCCGTGCTGCCGGGGGAGGGGCGGGCGGTCACGCCGGCCGCCGCGCCGCCGCCGTCGCCGGTCGCGGTGCCGCGGGCGCCGGTGCCTGACCGCCTCACGCGCACACTGATCGTTTCCGTCACCGGCGGCGCGCTGGGCGCTGCGGCTCTGGTGGTGGTCGGCGCCGTCGTGATCCCGGCGGGCCGCCGTCGCAGGTGGCGGCCCGGGCGCGTGCACCCGCCGGCGGCGCCCCAGCCATCCGCCGCGGACGAATGGGCCAGCTAACCGCCGCTCCACTCCGGTAAGGGCGAAATGCGCATGATCCCAAACGGCTGCGCGGGGACATCACGCCTGCGAGGCGGGCTCGCCACGGTTCTGTTGGGTCCACGGGCGGCGTCCGCCGGGCGGGGCGGCAGCGGGATAGCGACGCCGGCGGTCATGACACCGCCGCCCGCTGGAGTTGCTCGACCACGCTGTTCTCCCCCCGGAACACCGAGCCGCCAGCCATGACGGTGTCGCGGATGAGCTGGTACAACCCGACCCGGTCGGTCTGAGCCTTGCTGACCCAGAGGGGGTTGGCGACCACGTCAGGGTCGTAGCTCACACCCCAGTTGGCCAGCTCGACCAGCACAGGAATGAGCGCGAGGCCCTTCTCGGTCAACGAGTAGGACTCCTTGCGCCTGTCGGTGGAGGACCGGCGCTTGGTCAGGATCCCGGTTCGAACCAGGGTCGCCAGCCGATCGGCCAAGACGCTCGTCGTGATGCGCTCCTCAGAGGCCAGGAATTCGCCGAAGGCGTGCTTACCGTAGAACACGATGTCTCGCACAACCAGCAGGGACCACGGGTCCCCGACAGTCTCGAGGGCGCAGTTCACCGCACAGTGCGACTTGCGATCGGTTCGCTTCACATCCGCAGCCTATCCAATTTCACTTGTATCATCCAAGTTACTTCGGTTACGGTACCGCCATGATTTGGCCTCGCTGCAGAAGGCGTTCGAATCGCCAGCAGGTCAGCAGACCGGTGCAGATGTAACCAACTTGGCCCGGTGGGCCAGCGTTCACAGCATGATCTATGAACTCGAGGACCTCTAGAGCCCTCGGGGTGCGCTCAGGGTGTGTCCCGCCGGGGAATGCTCAGGAGGTAGTCGCGGGCGGCCAGTTGCCACCAGGGAAGGTGGAGCTCGGGGCGATCTCCCCCTGCAGATTCCTCGTCTGGGCGTCGATGCCGAAGTGCAGTGCCGCGAGCGCGGCGCCAACCGCCAGCAAGGCGGCCAGGCCCGCCGCAATCGCGCCAACAACCGTCTCAATGGTGATAAGGGCAATGATGAGCCCGGCCACGGCCGCGCCTACCGCGATGTAGAAACCGTATCCGAAATTGCGGATCGCGGTGCACGTACCCGAGGTCGTGTTCGCCAATGATGAAATGGTGTTCGCGGCCGGTGCCTGCAGGCCGATGCTCTGGTCGTAAGCGCCACCCGCCCGGCCCTGCCACGTGTCCTTGTCGTGCAGCAGCACCTGGGATTCGATCGCGGACGCCACGCCGCCTGCCTGCTGGTGAACGCTGAGCCAGCTTGCGCCGTACTGGTCCATGATCAAGGGAACCTTGAAAGGTTTGAGGAGTTGCACAATTTCCCGCAGGAACTCCTGCACGAGCGAGACAAGCTTGTCAAGCAGCGCGCCGATGGCCTGTCCCACGCCTGGTATCCAGCTCGTATCGGCGCTGATTGTGGCGACCGCATGATTCAAAGCCGATTCGACGTCAGCTATGCCATGCTCGATCTTGTCTATCAATGTCTGATACTGAACTGGGCTGAAACCCATTGACGGCTCCCTCAATTGACCGGTACGCCGTGCGTAATTTGAATGATCTCCTGCTCCGTCGCTCCGTATTGCAACGCCGAATGGCACAGTGCGTACGTTATTGCCAGCATGACATCGTGACCCTGCCCGCACCACGAACCGAGCTGGGCCGCAACGTTATTGTAAGCTGACACGGCGTCCGCGAAGACTCCGGCGTCAACGCCCGTGATCGTCATCTGCGCAATGTCTGTGGATATCGTTCCCATGGTGTCTGCCTGCTGCTCCCACACCTTGGCCTGGGCGAGCAGCGAATCCCTGTCGACCTTGAATCCTGGCTGCATGAACCAATTCCCCTCGCGAATCAAATTACTGCTGCGGGTCATTGAGTGTCGCAAAGATTTCCGCGAGCACTCCGTCAAGGTGCTGGCCAGCGTCCCGGTGGCTCCCGGCCGCCACGGCCGGGTCGGCCGCTCCGCCCGCTCCGGCGGGCACAACCCTGGCGAGGTCCTCGCGCGCCGCCGTGAGCGCGGCGGCAAGCGCCTCCACCAGCCGCGGGCCCGTCTGCCGCGCCACCCAGGCCGGATCCGCTTCGCACGCGGCCAGAGCGGTCCTTGACAACGTGATCGTGAGGGTACGGATCCGGTTTGAGCCTGTGCCCCGTGCTGTCCGCGGCGGCGTGCCCGAGGCGGCCGCGGCCGACCTCGCGGCCTCGTCGAGCACGCCGATCACGTCCTCGGCCAACATCTCAAGCGGCCGTGGCGGTCGGCCGTTACCCAGGCCGCGCCGGAAGGCCGCGGGAACCGAGCTGGTCTTTGGCGTGCCAGCGGCGGAGGTTTCGTCCGCTAGCCGATCGAGCCTTTCCTGCCAGCCGGAGTCCGCGAGCACTGCCGACCAGGCGGCCGCTCGTTGCTTGGCCGCCGCCTGGAACGCCGCCATGACCGCGGCGGCGAAGGAGCCGGGCTCGAGTTTTTGCTGCCATTGCGCGGCGACCCTGATCGATTCAGGCAGCCCATCCCGCCCGACGATCACTCGTATCATGCCGGTGCGGTCGGCGCCCTCGCTGTGGCCAGGCGCGGCTTCCGCGGCTTCCGTGGCTAAATTCTGCAGGCCGCTGGCGTACTCGCGAAGCTGCTCCAGCCTCCGGAGGATTTCCTCCATCGCCGTGCCTTCCTGTCCGAATATATCCGGGCCTCGACGGGTCGCAAGGGTACATTAACAATGGCCGCAGGGAACGGCCTTCGGCCCTTCGCCCGAGCCAGGGACACACCCTAACCTGGCCGCGGCGGATCGGACGGCTCGACGTCGAGGCGTGCCACCCAGCCATTCAGGCGGTCATCCGGCGCCGGGTACCGCTGCCATACCTGCGGGTCGTGACCGGGGATGATGTGCGCGGGCGACGACGCAAGCTGCTCCGCGCGAAGATAGCTCTCGAGCAGTTCGGGCAGGTCGTACAGCACAGGGAAGGCACGGCGCTGCGCAAAGTTGGCGTAGAAGTGGGCCCCATCCGAGATGAGCAGCACGTGCCCGCGGCGTGTGTTGACCCGTACCGCCTGCAAGCCCATGGTGTGCCCGCCCATGCGGTGCAGGGATATGCCAGGGAAGAGCGTGGACTCCTGCTCGTCATGGAACACGACGCGGTTCTCGAAGACTCGCCGCACCATGGTGGCCACGTCGGCGGGCTCGTAGCCTGCGGCTACCGCCGCGTGCCTCATCAGCCGCCCCGTCGCGTACCTCATCTCCAGGTCCTGCACGTGGAAACGGGCATTCGGGAAGAGGTGGGTATTCCCGCAGTGGTCGTAGTGCATGTGCGTGATGACAATGTCCGCTACCTCGGCGTGGTCGAGACCTATCGCCGCGAGGCCCTCGTCCACTGGGTGAAGAAGCTGCCGCCCGCGCTTTGCCGCCTGTGCCTGATCGAATCCGGTGTCGACGACAACGGTCCGCCCGCGCCCGCGCAGGACCCAGACGAAGTAGTCCATAGGCATCGCGACGTCAGGAACATCACCGCCGAGGAAGTTTTCTGACGAACGCCGATCGACGTGGGCGTAGCGAACGGCGAAGACCTCGTATTCGTCGTCGCCCATCACGGACATCCTAGGATCCCTCGCTGGAGCCCGGCCGAACCTCGACCCCGGCCCAGCTTTCGAGTGGCCTGACCACGGTGGTGAAGTCCTTGTCCCCGCCGACATGATCGTTCGTGAACTGCCAGAAGTGCCTGATCGCGGACCCGATCCACAGCGGGACCCCAAGGCTGTCGGCCTGGTCGGTAAACAGCTTCAGGTCCTTGCACATCAATGCGGTCGCAAACCCGTAGTCGAACGTCCGCGGCAGGATGTCGCGCGGGAATTTGTCCTGGCTGGCGCTGTTTCTCCCCGAGCCGGCGTTGACGACATCGAGCATCACCTCGGCGTCAAGCCCGGCCTTGACGCCGAAGACCATCGCTTCGGCCGTCGCTGCCATGGCGGTGGCCGACAGGTAGTTGTTCACGAGCTTCATGGTCTGGCCCATGCCGGGCTCCTCGCCGACGAAGAACACCCGGCCGAGGTTCTCCAGGAGAGGTCCCACCGCCTGGAATTGCTTCTTCGCGCAGGCGACCATCACCGCCAGGGTTCCAGCGCTCGCCCCACGCACCCCGCCGCTCACCGGCGCGTCCACCAGCGCGATCCCCGAAGGTGCCAGCTTCCCGGCGAGCCGCCGCGCCGTGGGAGCTCCCGAGGTGGACAAGTCGACCACCTGGCGGACGGCCTTCCCCTCGATCACGCCGGCCGCACCAAGCACGACGTCAAGGACGATCTCGGGTGCCGGGAGGCTGAGGAACACGATGCCAGCCTGGTCGGCCACCGCCGCCGGGCACCCCGCCGCACGCGCGCCAGCGTCGGTCAGGCGCGCCATCGCCGGCTCCGATACGTCGTAGACGGTGAGACTATGTCCGGCACTCAGCAGCCGCCGCGCCATGGGCACGCCCATGTTGCCGATACCGATGAAACCCAGGTCCATCACGGCCGGTCCTGGTCCCGGTCCTGGCTATCGGCCTCGTCGAGGGCCGCCCGGGCGGTACGAAACGCGTCGACGGCGGCCGGAACGCCGCAGTACACGGCCACCTGCAGCAGGACTTCGCGGATCTCCTCGCGCGTGCAGCCGTTCCGCAACGCACCGCGCACGTGCATGGCGAGCTCGTGCGGACGGTTCAGCGCCGACAACATGGCCACGTTCAGCAGGCTGCGCGTCTTGTGATCAAGCGCGTCTCGACCCCAGACCGCTCCCCAGCAATACTCCGTGACCAGGTCCTGCATCGGCCCGTTGAAGTCGTCAGCGGTACTGATCGCCCGCTCGACGAACTCCGCGCCGAGAACATCCTTGCGAATGGCGAGGCCTCGTTCGTAGGTTGCGTTGCGCACGCTCGTCTCCTGTCTTCCGGTCCGCTGTCTACCGGGCCTGCCGAGCCGTGGAGATCGTCGTGACCGAAAGGTGGCAGTTTCTCGCATGTATCCGTCACGACGATCTCCACAACACGCCCAGCCCTCCGGTCTGCGTCAGTTCCCAGCATGCCAAGGTCGCCCGGGGGAGGAGGGTTTCCGCCCCGCCCGCTTGCGGGCGCGGGAGTTGGTGAGCGGGAGCGCGGTCAGCGCCCCGAAGCGCGCTGGCCATCGGCCATGGCGCGCAGAACGCTGGCCACCCGCCCGGCCTGTGGCTCTGGGCGGCGGCCCGCCTGGATCGCGTCGGCCAGCGCCGCCAGCTTCGGCGGCGCGAGCGGGGCGTGGGTCGCCGGATCATGAAGCGGCAGCCGCAGCCGCCGGCCGGTGGCGGCGTCGTGGACGGTTAGCCGCGGTATGCGGCGCCCGGTTCCGGTGACAAGCACGCCGCCCGCGACAGGCACCGTTGTCGTCTCGGGGACGTCGTCGAGGCTGAGCCGCACCGCAGTGGCCAGGTCGCAGCGGCGGGTGGTGAGCGGGCCGCGCACGACCAGGGTCGTGCGCTCCAGCCACGCGGCCGATCGCAGGATCCACAACAGCCTGCCGACCAGCATCGCGCCGAACACGAGCGCCACCACGACGCCGACCATCACTGCAGCGGCGTGCGCGGCGATGGCGTACGTCAGCGCCCCGGCGATGAGCCCGAGCAGGGGCGCCAGGATCAGCGCAGCGCCGATCAGGCAGCCGCCAAGGACGATCTTGGTGCCACGTGAGAGCCCTGAATGCAGCGGGATCCGGTTGGCGCCGGGGGCTTCGTGAATGTCTGCCACTGCGTCAGCTCCAGTCAGGCAACCGCGGAAACCTCATCTTGCCGCACCCCGTGAATGTGGCACCGATGTTGCTATGACCCCATCGCTGCCACATTCACGGGGTGCGCCGGGGCCAGCCCATGGGGACACCCCTAGCGCTGTCCTGGGGTCTCCTGCAGCGCGGTCTGCACGAGCCGCGTGCCGGTGCGCCTGTCGACAAGGTAACCGCGGCCCGCCTGGAGCTTGGTTGGCTTGACGCTGCCGAGCAGCGTCCCCTCGTCCTTGTTGCCCGACATGACCAGCCCCGGCGAGCCCATCTCCCTGATGCGCTGGATAACCGGGTCGAACATCGACCGGCCCGCGCCGCCCGCGGAGCGGGCCAGGATCACATGCAGGCCGATGTCGCGGGCCTGCGGCAGAAGTTCGATGATGCGCATCAGCGGATTGGTCGACGTCGCGACGACGTCGTAGTCATCGATGATCAAGAATAGGTCCGATCCGCTCCACCACGAACGGCTGCGGAGCTGATCAGGGGTGAGATCCGCGGGCGGCAGCCGTTTTGTCAGCGCATCGAAAACATCGCCAAGCAGCGGCGCGGCGGCCGCGGACGAAGCCGCATACCCGATGTTGTGCTCGGTTCCGGCGGCGTCGAGCAGGGAGCGCCGGTAGTCGATGAAGATCAGCCGTGCCTGGTCGGGCGTGTAGCGCACGGGGATGGCCTCGGCGATCAGGCGAAGCAGGTTGGACTTGCCGCACTCGGTGTCGCCGAAGATCAGGAAATGCGCGTCGGCGGAGAAGTCGAGGTACACCGGGGACAGGGTTTCCTCGTCGATGCCGAACGGCACGCGCATGCCGCTCTCGGCCGGAGATGGCAGCGCCGCCGCGGGGAGCGTGTCAGGCAGCAGGCGGACCTGTGCCGCCCGCTTGCCCGGCCATGCCGTGGCGACCGCGTCGACGAATTTCTTCACGCCGTCGGAGAGGTCCTCGGTGCTCGCGCGGCCGTCGATGCGGGGCAGCGCGGTGAGGAAATGCAAGCCGTCGCGGGTCAGGCCGCGCCCGGGCGCCCTCTCAGGCACGTTGGCGGCGAGCTTGCGGTTGATCTCCGACTCGTAGGGGTCGCCGAGCCGCAGCTCGAGCCGCGTGCCGAACAGGTCCCTGATGCCGGTCCGGAACTCCGACCACTTGTTGGTCGAGGCGATCACATGGATGCCGAAACCGAGACCACGCGCGGCCAGCGTGGTGATGGCGGTCTCGAGCGGTTCGTAATCCTGGCGGATGGTGAGCCAGCCGTCGACGACAAGGAACACGTCGCCGAAGCCATCACCGGCGATCTCGCCGGAGGCTCGCATGCGGCGGTAGCTGGAAATCGAGTCGATGCCCTGGTCAGCGAACAGGCGCTCGCGCTCTTCAAGCAGCATCGTCACCTCGGCCACGGTGCGCCGGACCCGGTCGCCCGACAGCCGCGTGGCGACGCCGCCGACATGCGGCAGGCCGCCCATCGAGGCGAGCGTGCCACCGCCGAAGTCAAGGAAGTAGAACTGAACCTCGTCCGGGGTGTGCAGCAGCGCGAGCGACCCGATCAGGCTGCGCAGCAGTGTCGACTTACCGCTCTGCGGTGCGCCCACCGCGCCGACGTTGCCCGCCGCGCCGGACAGGTCCATCCACATCGGGTCCCTGCGCTGGTCGAGGGGCCGGTCCACGATGCCAGCGACCGCGTGCAACCGGCCACGCCATTCCCACCCGGTCGCCGTCAGCCCGTATTCGGGTGTGGTGGAAAGCTCAGGCAGCAGCTCCTCCATCGTCGGTGGCACGTCGAGCGGCGGCAGCCAGATCCGGTGCGCAGGCGGCCCCTGGCCCCTGAGCTGGCCGGCGAGGATGTCGAACAGGGTCTCCTCGCTCTTCTGGCGCTCCTCCCGCGGCTGCGCGGGCGACGGGTCCTCAATGATCTGCGGCGGGATGTAACTCGCGCTGTAAGGGACGATCTGGTGGCGCACTCGCGCGCGCTGTTCGATCGTCTTGGCATCCGCCGTGACCGGCCCGGACACGTAGGCGGCCTTGAATCGGGTCATGCCGGTCGTGTCGAACTTGAGGTAGCCGTTACCTGGCTGCGAAGGCAGCTCGTAGGCGTCGGGGACGCCGAGCACGACGCGCGACTCCATCGCGGAGAACGTTCGCAGGCCGATCCGGTAGGACAGCTGGGTGTCGAGCCCGCGCAGCTTGCCCTCCTCCAGCCGCTGGGAGGCGAGCAGCAGGTGCACGCCGAGCGACCGGCCGAGTCGTCCGATCATGACGAACAGGTCGATGAAATCCGGCTTGGCCGATAGCAGCTCGGAGAACTCGTCGAGCACGACGAACAGCGTCGGCAGGGGAGCGAGCTTCGCCCCGCGCTCCCTGTCCCGCTCGTAGTCGCGCAGTGACGCGTAGTTCCCGGCCGCGCGCAGCAGTTCCTGGCGGCGGATCATCTCGCCGTGCAGTGCGTCGTACATGCGGTCCACGAGCGGCAGCTCATCCTCCAGGTTGGTGATGACCGCGGAGACGTGGTTCAGGCCCTCCAGGCCGAGGAAGGTCGCGCCGCCCTTGAAGTCGACGAGCGCGAAGTTGAGCACCTCGGATGACTGCGCGAGCGCGAGGCCGAGCACGAGGGTACGCAGCAGCTCGGACTTGCCCGACCCGGTCGCGCCGATGACCAGGCCGTGCGGGCCCATGCCGCCCTGCGCGGACTCCTTGATGTCGAGCTCGACCGGCTGGCCGTCGGTGTCGACGCCGACCGCGACGCGCAGCCGGTGCCGTGGTGCGCGCGTGCGCCAGAGCGTGGCGAGATCGATCGCGTCAGGGTTCTCGATGCCGAGCAGGGATGTCAGGGTCATGTTGGCCTCGAGCGCGTCCTCGGCGGGCCCGCTGGCCGCACCGGGCCGCAACGGAGCGAGCTGGCGCGCGAGGGCATCGGCCTGGGCGAGCGAGAAGGAGTCCGGCGTGCCGACCCGGGTCGCCACGTCCCGGCCCGTCCGGTCGCGGGTGAGCAGGTCGACCTGGTCTTTGGCCACCTTCAGCCGCAGCATCGTGGGGTCCGACGTGGGCGCCACCGTGCCGGTCAGGTCGATAACCACGAGGCCGTGGATCCCGTCCGCGGCGATCTGGGATTCGACCGACGGCTCCCCCCCGTCCACGATCACGACGTGGTAGGGCAGCACGTTGTTCGACACCCCTGGCGAGAACCGTGACCGGTCCTTGATCTCCGCGCTGATCATCGTCTCGAGGTCGCGCAGGCTCTGGTGCATCAGGCGCACCGGGCCGGCGGCATCCTGCTGCGCCGGGTGCAGGTTATGCGGCAGCCACTTGATCCACTGCCACCAGCGCATCCGCTCCGCCGACGCGCACACCGAGATCCGGACCTCGTCCGGGGAATGCATGGTCGCGAGCTGGGCGATCATGGACCGCACCAGGCCGTACACGGCCTCCGGCTCGCCGGTGGGCAGCACGCGGGCAAACGACGGCAGCGAGATCGCCACCGGGAGGTCGGGGACGTTGCCATGCGTACGGATAAAGCGGCGCAGCGCGCCCGCGCACAGGGGATCGAGGTCCTCGACGGGCTTGGTCTCCGGCGCGATTAACTGGATGGCGAGGCGCTGCTGGCCGGTGCCAATCCGGACATTTCCGAAATCATGATCAGACGTGCGGCGCTCCCACAGCCGGGTGCTCATGATCATCGACCACAGCGACGCCGGGTCCGGGCCATTCCATTCCAGCGCCTCGCGCTGCTGTGCCGCCGCGCGACGAACCTTCCTGCGCACCTGGCCGAGGTAGCGCATGTAGTCGCGCCTGGCGCCATTCAGCTTGGTCTTTCTGTCGCCCTTTCCCCGGCCGACCTGGGTCAGCATCATCCCGCTCATCCCGACCGCCATCGCGCCGCCGCCGAGATACTGCTGCACGCCTGAGTGCGGGCCCACCATCGCGAACGCCATTCCGCCGCCCATGGCGAGCATCGGCAGGACCATAAGCATCTGCTGGAAGCCGTCGGACACGACCTCGGGAAGCTCGGGAGGGGACTCGAGCAGAACCTCGCCGCGCGGCATCTCGGGTGCCTTGCGCCGGTCGCCGCGCCGTACCATGACGGTGCTCACTGCGGTGTACCTTCCTATGCCCTCGTATGTGTGTGCCGTCGTATAGCTCTGCTAGCTCTGCATAGCCCGCACAGCCCCGCCGAGGCGGAGCCTTGCGTAGTGTTGAACCGATTGGCGCGCACTGATACGAATCAATCGCATCTTAACGGCGACGCCGCAGTTGCGAGGAGAGCCGAGCTGCAAAGGAGCCAGATGAGCACGACCAGTGGCGCTGACCTTTGCCGGGTGACCGTCGTCGGGCCTCGTCGGCGGGTGGACATCGTGCTGCCGGCCTACGTGCCCTTCGCCGAACTGTTCCCGACCGTGCTGCGCTACGCGGGAACCGATCTGGCCAACGCTGGGCTGGTGCGCGGCGGGTGGGTGCTTCAGCGCCTCGGCCAGCCGCCCTTCCATCCCGGGATGACGCCACAGCAGGTCGGGCTGCGGGACGGCGAGATGGTGTACCTGCGGCCGCGCCTGTCACAGCTTCCCCAGCTCGCGTTCGACGACGTGGCAGATGTGATCGCGACCGGCGTGAACGAGCAGCCCGACAGGTGGAGTCCGCAGGCGGCGCGTAGGGTGAGCCTGGCCGCGGCCGCGCTGGCGCTGGCCGCTGGCCTGGCCGCGCTCGCCGCGTCCGGCCCGCCGTGGGCGCTGCCGTCGATCGCAGCAGGCACGGTCGCGGCGGTGCTGCTGATCGCTGCCCTCGCCGTGTCGCGAGCGGCCGGTGATTCCGGCGCGGGCGCGGCGCTCGGCTACCTGGCGCTTCCGTACGGATTCATGGCGGGACTGCTCGGGTCCGCGCGGTCGGTGGAGCTGAGCCACCTGGGATCGCTGCAGTTACTGTCGGGGTTCGCTGCGCTCGTGTTTGTGGCGGTGGTCGCCGGCGTCGCGGTCGCCGATGGGTTGCCCGTCTTCTTCGGGGCTGGCGGCGCCGCGCTGCTTGGCGTGATCGCGGTCGGCCTCGCGCAGGCCGTGGGTAATCAGCGTGGAGCGGCCGGCCCGGCGGCCGTCACCGTCGCCGTGGCCCTGGCCCTCACCCCCCTCATTCCCGCGATCACCTTCCGCCTCGCCCGCGTGACGTTGCCGCCGGTCCCGCGCAACGCCGAGGACCTGCGTCAGGACAGCCTGATGGTGGACGGGAAGCAGGTGCTCGACCGCACGGCGGTCGCCGACCGATTCGTGACTGGCGTCGTTTCCGGCATCGGCCTTGTCGCCATCGGCGCGGAGATCGCGCTGGTGCTCGGCCGGAGCTGGATCACCCACCTGATGTGTGTGGCCGTCGCGTGCGTGCTGCTGCTGCGCGCACGCGTATTCCGCGGCCTGGCCCAGCGGCTGTGGCTGATGATTCCCGGATTCGGCGCACTCGCGCTGCTCGCGGCCGCGGCATCACTGCACGTGAGCCAGCCGCAGATGCTGGTGGTCACACTGGCACCGCTGCTTGTCGGCAGCGCGATCGTCGTTGGAGTCGGCGTCTGGCTGCCTGGCCACCAGCCCTCGCCGTTCTGGGGCCGCGCCGCCGACATCGTCGACATGCTGCTGATCGTCAGCCTGATCCCGCTGGCACTCGGTGTCGCCGGTGTGTTCGGCTTCGTGCGCGGGCTGGCGGGCTGACGCTTGCAAACCCGTAAAGACCTGCTCCAGGCGCACCGGCTGATGACCCAGCGCGCCGGTTTGGCGCTGGTGCAGGGTGCGCCGGACACGGCGGAGCAGCCGCTGCGCAGGATGAATGTCGCGACATTCGCCGGCATCATGGTCGCGGCGCTCGTCGCGGCCGTGTTCGGGATCATCGGCGCGGTCACGCACAGCGGCGGGCAGCTGCGACCCGGTGCCAGCGGGACCGTCATCTTGGACTCCGGCACCGGCACCTCTTACATCTGGTGCGGCAGCAATGGGCATGAGCTGTGCCCGGCGGCCAACTACACGTCGGCGCGGCTTGCTGCGGGCGCCGGCGGGACCAACGTCAGTGTGCAGGGGGTCTCAACGGGATCGCTGGCCCGCTACCCGCGCGGCCAGGAGATAGGGATACCCAACCTGCCACCGCCGCCAGGTGACCTGATCCGCGGTCCATGGTCGGTGTGCGTGGCGCCGGTCGGCAACGCCACCGGCCCGCAGCAACAGATCGTCACGCTCGTCGCGGGCCAGAGCGTCGGGGGTCAGCCGGTCGGCGCGGGCCAGGCCGTGGCGGTGCGCACGCAGAACCAGAGCTGGATCATCTGGAACGACGAACGCCTGGCGGTGACAAGGAAATACCTGAACGCGGTGCTGGCGGGCGCGGCCCAGGCGCCCGTGCCGGCCCAATGGCTTGACTCGCTGGCGCAAGGCCCCGATTTCGCCCCGCCCGTCATCGCGAATCTCGGCGCTCCCGCCGCGAACGGTCCGAACGGCGCTGCCGTCGTCGGGCAGGTCTATCGGGCCGTCGGCGCCGCGGGCACCCAGTGGTACGTGCAGTTGAAAGACGGCGTGGCCCCGATATCGAGGACCCAGGCGCAGCTGCTGATCGCCGAGACGGGATCGGCGCAGAACGCGAGCCTGTCGGCCGTCACGAGCCACCCGTCCCACCGGACGCTGGAGGACCAGGGCTTGCCGCAGACTCCACCGCAGGCGGCCGCGTACGATGCCGCCACACCGCTGTGCGCCACCGCGGGACAGGGTTCGTCGGTCGGCCAGGTCACGCTGAACGGCACGATTCCTGGCGGTGGTCTGGCGGCGCAGGGGGCCACTGGCGTGAACACGATATGGCTCCCGCCTGGCCGCGGCGCCCTGATCGGCGTCACCACCGCCAAGGGCCAGCAGACCGCGTCCAGGTACTTTCTGGTCGCCGGCGCGAGCAGGTACGCGCTCGCATCGCAGGCCGTCGCCGCCGATCTGGGTTACAACCTGAGCACACAGGCCACGCTGGTACCGGTGAACATCGCCAATCTCATCCCCCGGGGAGCCGTGCTCGACCCGGTGAGGGCCCGCCTGCCTGTTTCGCAGCAGGTCGCGGGGGGTTAGTTCCGGGCTAGTTCCTGGATCTGGGGTCGAGGCGATGTCGTTGGACAGCCACGTGGCCAACAAGGACGACACCTCGACCAACGCTCGGGGCTGGGGCATTGAGAAAGAGTGTGAAATTCGGGCAGAGAATAAAGCCTGGATCAGCTTGGATCGCTGTTAGCTGTACTGGTTGACTTTCTTATCGGGATTTACTTAGATACACCACGTTGTTCGGGGCGGTGTGCTGCCGCGTGCTGGCGGTGTGCTGCCGCATGTTAGCGGACGTGCGGCAAGATGGCGGAGGCCACTGATGACGGGTAGCGGCTACAACGCCGATGGCTCGGGCAAAGGCAACGACTACAGCACGACAACCAACTACGACAGGGATGGCGGCGCCGCGACGTCGCCGCCTGCGGTCGCCTCATGGCAGGTCCACGACCCGGGCAAGGTGCTGCGCGTCAAGCCGGACGTGCTGAACCAGGTGGCCGAAGCGCTCCAGCAGGACATCACAAGCACGCAGACGGTGCTGCAGCAACTTGAGAGCCTCGGGCCGCAGTTACAGGACGCGACGGGCAAGTGGCCCACCGGGCAGACCTTCGGTTACCTGGTGCAGGACGCGCTCACTCAAGTGACTCAGATTCACCAGCAGCTGATCCAGGCTCATTCGGCGCTGGTCCAGCGCTTGCAGACCACGGCCGCTCAGTACGGCGACGCGGAGGCCACCAACACCGCGACCGTGAACACGACCGGACAGCACGTGCCGACATCGAGCCAAATTCAGGCTTCGTAGCGGAGGGCGCGAAGATGGCGTATTTGCCGGGTGGCGGCGGTTCCGGTCCGCCACCAGATCCGGACACCTACCCGATCACCTCGTGGGCCGTCAGCCCGGACTCGTCAGAAACCGACGGGCTCAAGTGGAAGCAGGTCCAGGACTACCTGAACGCCACGAACGCCGGCACGATCGCAAGCGCGGGCAATGCGCACAACCAGGCGAGCAGTTCACTCGCCGGCCTGGCGAGCCGCATGGTCATGCACGCGCAGCTGCTGTCCGAGAACTGGGGCGGCGCAAGCGCCGCACAGGCGATTGGCCAGTTCCAGGATCTGCATGCTTCGGCGTCCAACGCGTCCGCGGCGAACTGGCAGGTCGGCAACGTGCTCAACTGGTACGGCAACGAGATTCTGCCGTGGTATGTGCAAAACGCCCCCCATCCCGGCACGCTTGGCAGCCTTTTCGAGGACGTCGGCGGTGACGATACCAGTGCCGACACCGCTGCCCAGCAGCACCTGACGCGGCTGAATGACCGGATCGTTCAGGCGTCAAGCGCTTACCCGCAGTCGGTCCAGATGAAGCTGCCGCCAGACAGCAATCAAAGCTACGGGCCGGGTAACGGATCCGGTGGTGGCGGCGCCGGTGGCGGCACGCCAGGCGCGGGCGGCATCTCCGGTGGCGGCACGCCAGGCGCGGGCGGCATCCCGGGCGGCGGTGTGCCCGGTGGCGGGCTCCCGGGCGGCGGGCTCCCGGGCGGCGGGCTCCCGGGCGGTGGCGGGCCAGGCGCGGGCGGCATCCCGGGCGGCGGAGGGCCCGGCGGCGGCGCTGGCGGCGGCCAGCTGGCCGGCGTCCATCCCGTGCCGGGATCGGGCGGCGCCATGCCCGGGGGCCCGGGCGGCGGACTGCCCGGCAGTTTCCCCGGTGGGGGAATGCCCGGTGGCGGTGTCCCCGGTAGCGGACTGCCAGGTGGCTTGCGCGGCCTCCCGATCCCGGGTGTCGGGCGTCTCGGCGGCGATCCGTTTGGCGGCCTCGGTGAGGGTTCTGGCGGCCTCGGCGCGGCCGGGGACGCGGCAGCCGCCGAGCGCGCAGCCGCAGCCGAGGGCGCTGGGTTGGCCGGCCGCGGCCTCGGCGCGGGCGCCGCTGGCGAGGGTGCTGCCGCTGGGGAAGCGGCCGCCGCCGAGGGCGCGGCAGGCGGTGGCATGGCGGGCATGCCGATGGGAGGTGGCGCAGGCGGCCAGGGCGGAAAGGACCGCGAGCGCCAGACCTGGCTCACCGAGGACGAAGACGTGTGGGGGGTCAACGAGGGCAACCCGGCCCCGCCCGTGATTGGCTGAGTTCGGGCTATGCCAGCACAGATGGCTCTCCTGTCAGGCCCGGCGGCCTGGGTGCGGCGGCCGGGCAGCTCGCCTCGACTTCGCCGAGTATCTGGCGGTGAGCCTTTGTGACATTGATGAGGCGCCTGGCGCCGGTCGTGGCGGTAGTGACGGCGGTCGGCCTAGCGTTGCTGCCTGCCGTATCGGCTGGCGCGGCATCCCGGCTGCAGCCGCGGCCGGACGAGTGGTGGTTCTCGACCTGGAAGATCCAGCAGCGAGTGTGGCCGCTGTCGGAAGGCAGCGGAGCCACCGTCGCGGTTCTGGACACCGGTGTGCAGGCGGGCGTTCCGGATCTGGCGGGGGCGGTGCTACCCGGCGGCAACGTCGCGGGCGGAGGTGGCGATGGCCGCACCGATGTCGATACGCAGACAGATGGTCATGGGACCGCCATGTCGGTTCTCATCGCGGGCCGGGGCGGCGGCACCGGCATGGTGGGCATTGCACCGCGCGCGCGGATTTTGCCGGTGGTGGTCAACCACAATGGCAGCGCTGGCTTGACGATTTCCGCCGGAATCAGGTTCGCAGTTGATCATGGTGCCAAGGTCATCAGTATTTCGCAAGGAGTGCCGGGCGCGCCTGGGCCGATATGCGACGTGGGCGTGCAACAAGCCGTCGCGTATGCGGTCGAGCACGACGTGGTTGTTGTCGCGTCCGCGGGTGACACCGGGAACACGGCAAGCGACTACCCGCAATGGCCAGCCTCGTGCGCCGGAGTTCTTGCCGTCGGAGGTATCGAGCCGGACGGGTCGCCGTGGTCAGGGACACAACGGCAGCCGTACGTCGACGTGGCCGGACCCGGCGACCGGGTCGGCTGGTCGGGCAAGGACGGGAAGTACATCGCCGATTCGTACGGCACCAGCGGGGCAGCGGCTCTGGTGTCCGCGGCGCTGGCGCTGGTCAGACATCCACCGCGCGCTGGATGTCAGCACCTACCCGGTCGCGGCGACCGCGCCGAACCCGCCCTACGCCGCCTTCGACCGGTGGCGGGCGTCGTACGGCGCCAGGCAGAGCGGGCCGGCAGGCCCGTCGGCATCGCGGTCGAACCCGGCCGCCGCTGGATCTTCTGGCTCATCCGAGGGCGGCAATGGGATCCCGATCGTGATCATCGCGGCGTTCGCTGTGGTCGCGATTCTCATGGGTATCGTGCTCTACGCGGCGCGCCGAGGACGCAATCGCCGCCGTGCGACTCTCGTCGGCCCGCCTTACCCAGGACCTCCCTACCCGGGTCAGCCCCACCCGGGCACGCGGCCATATCCGGGGCCGTATCCCGGTCAGACACCGCCCTACCCCGGTGCGGGCCCACATCCGGGCGCGGCACCCCCACCCGGCTACCGACCACCGCCAGGGCAGCCCGGCCACGGACCACCACCGGGCCAGGGCACGTCCCACAGCTAGTTCCGCCGCGGAACACGATCTGGCTCATTTTTCGGTCAGCCAATTTCGGGATGGTTACGAGCCGTATCGCGGTCGGCAACCGGATGGATCTGGCAGCGTGCCGGTTCTACGGTGGTTGATGGGCCATCCACGCCTACAGACCATGATTGTGGAGACTTTTCAGGGCGGCGGAGCCGAGCGCCCGGTCGGTGACGCGATCGTGCTTCCGCTGGCAACCCAGCGGTAGTTCACCCTCGGCCACGACCGCAATCCGATAAGGGTTGAACGGGTGACCGGTAGGGCTGTTCAGCAGAAGTACCTGTCAGCGGGCGGCCAAGACATCCGCGATCTTCGCGGCGGCGGCGTCCGGATCATCTGTGTTGTGCAGCAAGTCCCCCCACGACCATCGATAGAACCAGCGAAGCCGCCCGTCATCGCCCGCGGTCGGGATGCAGTCGATGGTCTCGGCGAGCATTGCGGCACCGGGGATGAAGATGTGCAACGCCGGCGGATAGGTGGTTTTCACGGCTGCGTGGAACCCGCGGCCGTCCAGGGCCGTAGCGAGCTTGTGCAGGTGATAGGTGCGTGCGTGATCGCGAGCGGCTGCCTGCATCGCCTCCACCTTGTTCAGTTGCCACATTCTCGGTGCGGCCACTACCCGCTTGTCAAGACCACAGCCTGCCAAACCCAATATGAGGCGGTCTCACGCTCACCAGAGGAGTGGCGCCCGCGTGGTCCAGCGGCCGTCAGCGGCGCGTGCCGCCACCGTAGTCGCCATAGCCACCGTAGGGGCGGTGATCGCCGTACGGGGCGGCCTCACCGGCATGCGGCGCGTATGTGCCTGTGCCTGGCGCGTTGTCCGCGGGTGGGGTCGCTGGACCGGTCACGTAGCTGCCGTAGGGGTTACCCGGGCCCGGTCCGGCGAGCGGCTCCGGCTCAGCCATTTCTTGCCGCGCAGACAAGGCTGAACTTGACAGGTAACCGTTGCGGACACCGGCGGGCGGCGCTGGGTTGGCGTAGCCGCTCACCGAATTTCCCGGCGTTGACAGTGGCATGCCGCCAGCCGGCGTGCCAGGCGGGCTGGCGGGATACGCGCCTGCATAGCCGTTAGCGCCGGGCGCGGCGTAGGCGCCAGGCGCACTGGCGCCGGTGCCCGGCTGGCCGCCGTGACTCGAACCATCGTGCCGCCAACTGCTCTCGCTGGCCTGGCCAGGGAGAGCGCTTTGCTGACCCCAAGCCTGGTCGCCAAGGGCCGGGCCGTACGAGCCCGCGCCCGGTCCGTAGGAGCCGTTACCCGTGCCGTACGACCCGTTACCCGTGCCGTACGAGCCAGCCGGGTACGAGCCCGTGCTGTGCGAGCCGCCCGGCTGGGCCGCGGTGCCGTACGAGCCGGCCGGGTACGAGC
>WNFX01001060.1_pt1 | contig 28963 bp, 22 predicted proteins | sample 5400111 | NCBI WGS metagenome assembly WNFX01 (sample SAMN13153363, study PRJNA577476) | soil metagenome | isolation source: 40 cm soil or saprolite under grassland replicate 1 | place: USA:California | collected 2016-06-15 | reverse complement strand
TTAATGGCCTAGCTATTAGCGCAACTGTGGGAAACAAGGTGCGTAACAGTGTTGGGTAAGCCGTTGGAGGCTTGGGAAGGAATGTGTGTATGTCAGGCAGAAAAAGAGCTGCGGTAGTACAACCATTGCTGTTGTCTATTGCTGATGTGGCGGTTCAGCTAGGCGTGTGTCGGCAGACGGTCTACAACTTCATCTATCGTGAAGGGCTGCCGTCAATTGTTGTCGGCAGGATACGGCGTGTGCATCCTGATTCGCTGTGTCACTGGCTCAAGGAACGTGAGCAGCGGATTGCTTAGGAGGTGTTCTCGTGCGAGGGCATAATGAGGGCTCGGTGTTCTACTGGAAAGAGCGTGATCGCTGGGTTGCAGAAATCTCGCTGGGGCCAGGCAAGCGTAAGAAAATTTACTGCAAGACGAAGGCGGAAGCTCTGAGCAAGAAGAACGAGGCTCTGCGTGAATTGGAGCAGGGAACTTTAGCGACGGGGCCTCGGCAGAAGCTCAGGGATTACCTAGAGAATTGGTTGGAGAATGTGCATAGGGATAAGCTTCGCGTCAGTACCTATGTGAAGTACAGGAAGCTTATGAAGTACATTGTTGCCGATCTCGGAGATATCTGGTTGCAGAAGCTCACCCCGGAACAGGTACGGCGGTTCTATACAAAGAAGGGGAAAGAGGGCCTCTCGTCGAAGACGATTAACTCTATTCATGGCCTGCTGCACCTAGCGCTGGATAACGCAGTACGTTGGAACTATGTGTCGAGGAACGTGTGTGATCTGGTGAAACCGCCGCGTATAATCAGCCGCGAGGTCACGCCCTTGACGTTGGAACAGGCCCACGCCTTCTTGAAGAGCGTCCGTGAGCACCGTTTGGAAGTCTTGCTGACGATGGCTGTCGTCACTGGTATGCGCCGTGGTGAACTGCTGGCGCTTCGCTGGTCGAATATCGATTTTGAGCGCCGGACGTTGCTTGTGCTTCACACTGTTGACTACATACCCAAATACGGGTATGTTGAGACGGAGCCGAAAACGGCAACAGGAAAGCGGCTGATTAGCCTTCCCGCTTTTCTCGCTGAGATGCTCAGGCAGCATCGAGTTCAGCAACTGGAGCAGAGACTCAAGCAGGGGGACAGTTGGGAAGATCGTAATCTCGTGTTTCCTGATCTGCATGGTGGTTACTTCAATCCGAATTATCTCCTGCGGGTGTTCAAAAAGCTCCTGGGGGACGCTGGATTGCCCCATATGCACTTCCATGATCTCAGGCATAGTGCGGCCACGATACTGTTGGGCATGGGGGTCAATATGAAGGTCGTTCAGGAACTGCTGGGGCATAGCGACATCTCCATCACGCTGGGGAAGTACGCTCATCTGCTTCCCTCGATGCAGCGGGAAGTGGTGGAGAAGTGGGACGATGCATTCGGCAGTGGTGAGGGTGAGGTAGGCGAAGGAGAAGGTTGATCTGTTTCTGCCCTCATCGGGGGTTCTGCTATCAGTTTTGCTATCGCCTGTGCCGTTTGCTCCATCTGTAGCAAAACAAAACCGCCTAGGAACTGGCTTTCCAGGCGGTTACAATAGTGGAGATGGGGGAGAGTTGAACTCCCCGTCCAAACAAACCCATCGAAGAATGTACTACAGGCTTAGTCGATGTTTTTTTCTAACGCTTCAGACTCCCATCGACGGGATTCTTCAGCGGTGGCCCTCTGGTCTTAGCTGACGATTAGAAGGCGGTCAGCGCCAGCGCACCCCGCGTGTTTGACGCCCGGTTCCATCCCCGCGGGATAAGGATGGGTGGACGACGCGTCACTGGATATTAAGCAGCGAGAGCGTAAGAAGTTGCTGGTTTGGCAACTATTGTTTTGTCGGTTGTTTAACGAGAGTGCGTACCGACACCTCGGCCTGCAATTCTTCAACCTGTTTGCCTGTCGAAACCCGACATCCCCGGGTGAAGATACACTGGAAGCAGATGTTATCTACTCCCTTTTGTGCTCCTTTATGATAGCATATTACCTTACAAATAGCAAGCTTTGCTCATCATTTTTCCAGTCCTTCATTGCCTCCCGCGGCAGCAGGGAGGTGAGTGAGGGCGAGGACACCTCGCGCTCCGCTTAGGGGCGGCTGCCCCTAAGAACCCTGCTGTGCGTCATTTCTTCATGAAGCGGTCCAGGTTGACGATGCGGCGCTCGTGCTGGCCTTCGCCAATCTTCTGCTTTTCATCGTATGCCTCGACTTTAAACACCAGGCGGCGGCCGTCGATTTCGACAAGTTCCGCTGCTGCGCGCACGCGTTGACCAGGCGGAGTAGCTGCCAGGTGGCGCACGTTGACCAACGTGCCCACCGTGACATAGCCCGGTTCCAGGTCGTTAGCGACAGACTGCCAGGCAGCCTGCTCCATTAGCGCAATCATCATGGGCGTAGCAAAAACTTCGACGCCGCCCGCGCCGACACGTGCAGCAGTATTTTCGTAAACGACTACAGTAGTAGCCTCGCCTGTCACACCGGGTTTGAGTGACATGTGTGGTATCCTTTCTGGTGGATTGTGTTGACATAATACAACAAACAATGTGTATGATGAAGGAGGCTGGCGAGTACTTATGAATATACATGTGCAACGTGTGGCCCACCGGGGCGGCTCCCACCTGGCTCCAGAGAATACGCTGGCCGCGTTCCGCAACGCGCTCACGTTCCCCATCGATGCTATCGAACTGGATGTGCATATGAGCCGCGATGGGCACGCGATTGTCTTCCATGACTATACGATAGATGGGCGAACAAATGGCCATGGCAATATCCTCGACCTCGACTTCGCCTACCTGCGCAGCTTGAATGCCGCTGCCCGCTTTCCCGGCGGCTGGCCTGAACCACAACAGATACCGGCATTGCACGAAGTGCTCGATCTGGCCAAAGATAAGGTGCAGGTCTATATCGAGATCAAGCCGAGCAAGCGCAATGGGATGCTTGGACGCTACCCCCATATCGTAGAGAGTGTCATCGATCAGGTACGCGCCGTTGGTATGCTGGACCAGGTATTGATTATCTCCTTTGACTGGTTCGTATTGCCGCTGGTGAAATCGCTGGAGCCAGCGCTGCAAACCGGCGCTCTGGTCTCTGACGACGTGTGGGCATCTGGCGACCTCAAAATCCTCCTCGAGCAGGTAACAGCGCTGGGTTGCAACTGGATCAACATGGACTGCAAACTCTTTACCGATGATATGCCGGACGCCGCGCACGAGCATGGTTTCAAGCTGGGGCTCTGGACGGTCAACACGGTTGACGCAATGCGGCGCTTTGCTGCGGCGGGCGTCGACTCTCTTACCAGTGATCGCCCGGACCTGTTCTCAGTCATTACGATATAGGTATAGCATTATACGGTTGCTTGCGTGTCTCTTTTGATGCTTCGTCCGTTCTGTATATTAGTAAAGAGCAGCAAAGGTACCATATACTACTGTCTTCGAAAGGCAGTATGCTATAATAGGCGTCAATCAGAGGCGGCGAGCGAGGGCATAGCCCCTCAAGGCCGTAATGGAGAGCATCAGGTATGCAGCAGACAGAAGTATCAACGATCCTTGTTGAACCGGCAACTAAAGAGCTGGAGTCTTCAGAGCAAGAGGTAGCGCTCTCGATCGTCGTGCCCATGATGGATGAAGAACAGAGCGTGCGGCCTTTGTTCGAAAAGTTATCGACGCAGCTCAATAGTTTCGGGAAGCGCTACGAAGTGATTTTCGTCGATGATGGCAGCAAAGACAGTACGTTCAAAGAACTGAAAGCACTGCATGGCGAGCATCCCGGCATTGTGCGCGTGATCCGCTTCCGCAGGCACTTTGGCAAGACACCGGCGCTGGTCGCCGGCTTCACTCGTAGTCGTGGTGAAGTCATTTTCACGATGGACGGAGACCTGCAGGACGATCCAGAAGAGATACCCAATTTCCTGGACAAGCTTGACGAAGGGTACGACCTGGTAACGGGCTGGAAATTCCCGCGGCTGGACCCCGTCTCGAAGACCTTCCCCTCGCGTGTCTTCAACGGTATGGTGAGCCGTTTCACAGGCGTGCACCTGCACGACATCAATAACGGCTTCAAAGCCTACCGGCGAGAAGTGATCGAAGATGCTCACCTCAAGCTCTACGGCGAGTTTCACCGCTTCGTGCCGGTAATGGCCCACTGGCGCGGGTTCCGCGTCGCCGAAATCAAGGTCCGTCACCATCCACGTAAGTATGGCGTCTCGAAGTTTGGAGCGAAGCGTTTTGCTGCTGGCCTGATCGACCTGCTGAATGTGCTCTTTCTCACGACCTATCTACGCACTCCCCTACGGTTCTTTGGGCCGCTGGGTTTCTGGACCTTTGTAATAGGATTTCTGGTGGATGCCTACGTTGTGGTGCGCAGCATTTTCATTTTGCACCAGCCGATCCATACACAGCCGCTGCTCTTTGTGGGTATCCTGCTCATGATCTTTGGCGTCCAATTCATTCTCACAGGCCTGCAAAGCGAGATGATCCGTCACTACGCCTTCCAGACGGGTGAGGAGTATAGTATCAGGCAGGAACTTGATTAATGCAAAGGCCTGCCCTCAAGAAATTTGCTAAACGTCTCTTGCAAATTGGCCTGCCGCTGGCGATTCTTACAGGGTTCCTGTACCAGGTGAGAAATGACTGGAGCAACCTGACGGCGCACACCTTCCAGTGGAATCCCTGGCTGCTTGCGCTGGCCTTCGCGAGCTTTCTCCTGCAGGAACTATCCTACGGCCTGATCTGGCAATCGATCCTGGCCCGCCTCGGCTCACGACTAGATCTGCGCACGAGCCTGCGCATCTACCTGGCCTCAGAATTTGTGCGCTATATTCCTGGCAACGTGTGGCACGTACTCACGCGCATGTTATGGGTGAGCAAGTACGGCGTTTCACGGCCTATCGCCTTCGCCAGCATGACCATCGAATTGATTACAAAACTGGCGGCCGGGGCCCTGATCTTTGCAGTTAGCCTGTTGTTCTGGCATGACCTTGGCGCGATAAACCAGGCCTCTACCGGCACGTCCATTGTAGTAGTAGGCGTGGTGACCATCCTTGGCCTGCTGGTCGTGCTGTACCCGCCTGTTCTCAATGGACTGCTCAATTTCGCTCTGCGCCTGTTGAAACGCGAACCTGTTGTACTGGCGCTACGCTATAAGGACATCCTGCTTATCACCCTGGCCTGGTGTGTAAGCTGGTTGGTGGCGGGCTGCGCATTCTACATATTGTTGCTCGCGCTCTGGCCAGCCACGCCACTGGCGGCGCTGCCCATTTGCATCGGCATCTACGCCATCGCGTGGGATGTTGGCTTCGTCTCCTTTATTACTCCCAGCGGGCTGGGATTTCGCGAGGCGACTATTATCGGCCTCTTCGCGCTTGCACTGCCGCTCCCCGCCGGCCTGGGAACCATCATCGCCTTTCTTTCCCGCCTTGTTTCTACTATGGCCGAACTTCTCTGTGTCAGCATAGCCTACCTGAGCGGTATCCGGCAAGTGCGCGCAGTGCAGCAGCAAACCCCGCCTGGAGACAAAGAGACCCCGGCCGGGGCACCGATGAGCGTTACAGTTGAGGGGGGGACGCACAATGACTAGCCCGACGTGGCGGAAACGCCTCTCGGTATGGCGGAGTCGCCTCTACCTCTATCCACCTCCCGAGCCTATGCCCCGCACGTGGCTGTTCTGGCTGGCCACCAGCCTGGTGGCACTTTTAGCAGCGGCGTTCTCGGCCTTCTTTATTATTTACCTGACCACCCGGCACAGCGTCTATATGACGAATGCAGAAGACCTGGGCAACATGGACCAGGCGATCTGGAGCGTCCTGCATGGCCAGTTGCTGCACCAGACCATCTGCAACCCGGTAACCGATACCAACTGCTATAGTCTGGCCGGTATCTCGCGCTTTGCCATTCACTTTGAGCCGATGCTCTTCGTGGTCTCCCTTTTCTACCTGATCTGGCCCGACCCACGGATGCTGCAAATCATCCAGACCCTGGTGGTAGCAAGTGGCGCATTTCCCGCCTTCTGGCTGGCACGCCTGCGTTTGCGCAATGAGCTGGCGGGCGTCGCAATCGCCGCGCTTTATTTGCTTTACCCGGTGCAGCAGTGGGCCGTTGTCAACGATTTCCATGCAGTGACCTTCACCGCCGCCTTTTTGTTCTTCACCCTGTACTTCATGTACACTCGCCGTACGGTCTGGCTGTTCGTCTTTGCCATCCTCGCCATGGCGTGCAAGGAGGAAATACCGGTCCTGGTCGCCCTCTTCGGTTTGTGGTCAATCGTCTTCCAACAACGCCTGCGTAGTGGCCTGGCATTGATCCTGCTCGCCAGCGCGTGGGCTATTGTGGGCCTTTTCGTTGTTCCTCATATCTTCAGTCCTACCGGCCACTCGCTGCTGACGGCGCGTTATGCCAGCCTGGGTAATAGCCCTTTAGGGGTCGCAAAAACCATCCTGCTGCACCCCATTTACATACTCAAGCACTATGTGCTGGAGCATAACCACCTCTTCTACCTGCGTGTACTGCTGACGCCAGCAGGATACTTGCCCCTGCTCGCGCCCTGGGTGCTGGTGCTGGCGCTGCCGACGATAGCGCTTAACCTGTTCAGTTCTTACCCTAATATGTATAGTGGTCTCTACCAGTATAGTGCTGAGATCGTGCCAGTGCTCGTCTTTTCAACCGTCGAGGCAATCGTGCTGATTATCTGGGTGGTGCAGTGGTGCATAGCCAGAATCCGCCAGCGGAGCGAGCGAGCGGCCCCAGCAGATAACCCGCCTGTTCGCCCCGGGAGCGCCAATCGCTGGATACATGCGACCTTGCTTGCTGTCCTGCTGGGGTTTGTCCTGGTGAATGTTGTCCGCGCAGACTATGCCCGCAGTTCAATGCCATTTGCGCAAGGCTTCCACTGGCCCGTGCGCACTGCTCATACTGACCTGGCGCAGCACTTCATTGACATGATCCCGCCAGAAGCACCGGTTTCAGCGCAATCGGGCCTGGTTCCACATATCAGTCATCGAACCAATATTTACCTGTTCCCCTACGCCGACAACCAGGCTGACTACATCTTCCTGGATGTGACAGGCGACATTTACCCGTTCTTTTCTCATGATTACGTCACAGAGGTAAAGAAGGTTTTATTGAGCGGGAACTATGGTATTCTGGCGGCACAGGATGGATATCTACTGCTCAAACGTGGGCTACCTTCAACTGGCGTCTCAGCAGGCTCACCTTTCCAAAGTGGCGAGAACGCTCTCGTCAACCTGCCCGAAAGCTTTTGCTCGTTCGTGCGTGTCGCACCACGACAGGCGACGAATCCACTACAGGTTACGTTCACAAGCAGCAAGCCATCTGCTACCATGAACCTGGTTGGTTATGGCGTCGCCACCCCACAGATATTTAGCCTGAGCACGAGCTACATGCAGGTTATTACATACTGGCAGGTGAGCGCGCCGGTCACGCTTCCACTGCAAGTGATAGCCTTGATTGTCGACAAGAGCGGCCAGGAGCATCTCGCGACGACGTATTTCCCTGGCATTTCCTGGTGCCCGACTACTAAATGGCAGCCTGGCACAGTGTTGCAGATCAGCAGTGGGATTTTCTATTTAGGAGCCATTCCTACCGGAATAGCCCATGTGTCCATTGCTCTCTTGCCTCTTGCGCATCCATCCAGTACAATACTGGACGTACAAGACCGTCTTTCGTTACATATAATGAACGCACCAGGCACGGTAACCGCCACCCAGGGGACGAATACGCTGCAATTAGCGACGATCGAACTCGCTCCCTAGTGTCAGTACAGAGTTCATATTTACAGAAGGAGAAAGGGGTTGCGGTGATGGGCATTTTTCTAGGTCAACTGCCGCCTGCCGAGGTGGCGCGATTGAAGGCCGAATTGGCAGAGACATTGATTGCTAATTTCTGCTACCCGCGATATTTTGATTATCGCACCAACTCGCTACGCATGCGCCCGGTTGATCGTACCAAGCGCCAGGAGGTCTGGCACTATCTGAGTTCAATCGATTTCTCTGTCTGGAATCGTGTAGATCTGACATCACCGGACTTCCAACGGCAAGTCGAGCGCCTGATCATACACTTTGTGCAGCGAAACCGCGCCTTCTTTGGGCAGCAGGGACGCAAACGCATGGCCGATGTACGCATGCTGATTAGCTCGTGCGCTCTGCTGGTGGCCGAAGGTCTGCGTGAGCATTTAATGGGTCGCCAAAGGAAAAACCCACCATTTGGCAGCCCGCGCCCGGTACCTTCCTGGGCCACGACCAATGCCACCGGACGTGCCGAAGCAGGCTGGGAGGAGATTGTCTCTACAACACTGCTGTTGCAACAGCAGATGCAGGAGATCCGTGGCGAGGTTAAAACTACCCCGGTAAACGGGGTACGCTCTATCCCTGTTCCAACAAATGTAAAGCGCACAGCATGGGGACGCCCAGCAGAAAACGGTACGAGCGCAGTCGAGCGCGAGATCGCTCTGGCTCAGCAGGCACCTCCATCTCAGGAGATGCGCGCTGCTCCTCCTGCACCTGGCCATAGAAGCACTGCGTCCCTGCCCGGGTCTACCCCACCTGTACATAAAATTGGCGTGGTCGTGCCGCCTGTCGAGTCTCCGACACTGCCGATCCCGGTAGCCGATAGACCGGTAGAGGCCACGATAGCGCAGGCATCACAGCACTCATTCGCTGCGGGCCAGGTCAAAGATGTGGTCTCCCCGGCCAACGAAGATGTCGCTATTTTCCAACAAATGCGCCACCAGCTTGTCGTCTGGCTGCGTGTGGAGGCAGTACGCTCAGGATTGGATATTTCTGGTCTCTCTCCACTGCAACTGCTTGAGTTATTGCGCCAGCAGCGCAGCTTTGACGAGACGCGCCTGCAGATTATCTCAACCTTGTTGAACGTTTCCAACCAGGTCATCAAAAGCGGCCAGGCCAATCTCCTCGATTACAAACAGGGGTTGATGTTTTATCTCATCCATGCACAGCACTAAGGTTCCAGGAGGAAAACGAAATTACGCGGCTGTAGTGATGGTGGGTAACAGATTACGTAGCTGTTCCAGCCAGTTAGGGCCAAAGAGACGGCGCGGGATACGCACCACGCCTTGCTGGACGCGCGCATCATTGCGGAAACGCCGGTAAAGTGCAATGCGATTGGGAATAACCGTACGCTTCACCGTGAGCACGAATTCATTATCTTTTACGGAAATGGCTTCGAAGCCCAGGTTTGCCGCCTCAACCTTCAGGCGTACCATCGCCAGCAGGTTCTGCACGGGCGGTGGTGGCACACCGAAGCGGTCGTTCATCTCTGCCACCATGGCCTCGACCTGATCCGGCCGGCTCAGATTTGCCAGGCGCTGGTAGAAGTTGACTTTGAGTGCGCGGTCGCCGATATAATCGTCGGGCAGGTAGGCATCGAGGGGCAGGTCGACAGTGGCGCTCGGCGCTATCACCTCGATCTTCTTCCCTTGCAGCTCCTGCACCGCTTCAGCAAGCAGTTTGCAGTAGAGATCGAAACCTACCGAGTTCATAAAGCCCGATTGCTCTGCACCCAGCAGGTTGCCGGCGCCGCGAATTTCCAGGTCTTTCATAGCTATACGGAACCCAGCGCCCAATTCAGTCGCCTCGAAGATGACTCGCAGGCGCTTCTCCTGAACAGAGGTCAATTTCGCATCCTTGTTGTAGAAAAAGTAAGCGTAAGCCTGCTGGGTCGCCCGCCCGACGCGGCCGCGCAGTTGATAGAGTTGCGCCAGGCCAAAGTAGGCCGAGTTGTTCACGATGATGGTGTTCGCGTTGGGAATGTCCAGGCCGTTTTCAATGATGGTGGTCGAGACAAGCACATCGTACTCACCGCTGGAGAAATCCACCATGACGCGCTCGAGTTGGTCCTCGGGCATTTGCCCATGACCGACGGCGATACGCGCCTCCGGGATGAGACGCTGCAGCTTTTGCGCGATTACCTGGATGCCCTGAACGCGGTTGTGGACGAAGAAGACCTGGCCGCCACGATCAATCTCGCGCAGGATGGCCTCGCGGATCAGGCTTTCATCATACTCGCGAATGGTGGTGCGAATGGGCAGGCGCTCCTGTGGGGGCGTCTCGATCGTACTCATGTCGCGCACGTTCACCAGCGACATGTGTAGGGTACGCGGGATAGGAGTCGCGGTCATAGTCAGCACGTCGATTTCGCTGCGCATCTGTATCAAGCGCTCCTTGTGCACGACGCCAAAGCGCTGCTCCTCGTCAACGATTAACAATCCCAGGTTGAAGAAGACCACGTCCTTCTGCAGCAGGCGGTGCGTGCCAATAACAATATCCACCTTCCCAAAGGCCAGGTCCTCCAATACCTGCTTCTGATCCTTCTCCGAGCGGAAGCGGCTCAAGAGCTCAACGCGCACGGGAAAGGGCTTCAGCCGGTCCTTGAAGGTGTTGAAGTGTTGCAGGGCCAGTACTGTCGTGGGCACCAGGACGGCCACCTGCCGCCCATCGAGGACAGCTTTGAACGCCGCACGCAGGGCCACCTCGGTTTTACCATAGCCGACATCGCCGCACACCAGCCGGTCCATCGGGCGGGGCCGCTCCATATCGGCCTTGACCTCTTCAATGGCGCGAGCCTGGTCTGGTGTCTCTTCGTAGGGGAAGGCATCTTCCAGTTCTCCCAGCCACGGCTGCTCTGAGTCGGGTGGGTATGCATGGCCAGGAGTAGCCTCGCGCAGGCTGTAGAGGCGCAGGAGATCGCGTGCAATGTCCTGCACGCTCTCCTTGACCTTAGACTTTGCGCGTGTCCACTCTGTCGTACCCAGGCGGCTCAGCGCTGGAACCGCGTCACCCATGCCAATGTAGCGTGTGACCCGGTCAAGCTGGTCGGTCGGGATGTAGAGCTTGTCGGTGCCCGCGTAGCGAATCAAGAGATATTCACGCTCAACGCCCGTTGTGCTCAGCCTGACAAGCCCCTCGAAGCGTCCAATACCGTGCTCCTGGTGAACGACATAGTCGCCCGGGTTGACCTCGGCCAGGAACGAGGAGGGGGTAATCGGCTTGCGGCGCTGTATATTGCGCCGCCTGGACCAGCCGAAGATCTCGGTATCGGTGAAAACATAGAGCGCCATGCCCTGTGATTGCCATCCTTCCTGGAGCTGGCCCTGGATAAGCGTCAGGGTGCCAGGCTCGGGAGGTTGATTGATATTTACGCCAGGGCTGGCATGGATGGCCACATCGTGCAAAATGGCCTCGTCGCCCAACACCTCTGCTATTCTTCGCGCCTGCGCCGTGACGATGACGACACGGCCACGGCCATTGAGCAGTTTGCGACAATCCTGCACGAAGGCACGCAGGCGACCCCCGTATGAATTAGCGCTGCCGAACATGGGCATGAGATGCTCGGTTCCACCGTGCTGGTATGCCTCAAACTCGCCTTCGGAGGCCGAGAGCATACCGGCAAAGCGCAATTGCCGGCGCTGCTGCAGGCGCGGCTCTAGCTGGTTCCAGGAGACATGCGCATCGCGCAAGTGAGGGGGATTCTCGCGGTCGCGTTCAAAGCGCTCCTTCATCTCCTGCGCCTGCGCATCAAGTTCTTCAATGCGGTTCTGGAGGCTTTCGGGATTATCGAGGATGACGAGCCCCCCCGGGGCAAGATAGTCCAGGACCGTAGCGGTGGGATGCAGGTAGGGCAGGTAAAAAGCGATGTCATCAAATGAGCGGCTATGGCGTAGTTCCTCCAGATCACGCTTCCAGCGCTCCTCGGCGTCCCGATGCAACATCGCACTATTGAGTTGCTCGAGTTCCCTGGCCGCCTCTGGCCCGCGTAAAGGCAGCGCTTCGCGCGCAGGGGCTATGATACAGGAAGCAACGGGGTTCAGTGAGCGCTGCGTCTCCTGGTCAAACGTGCGCAGCGACTCGATCTCGTCGCCAAAGAACTCAATACGAACGGGCCTGGGCAAGGTCGGCGGGAAGAGGTCGACGATGCCGCCACGATGGCTGAACTGCCCTGGCTCTTCTACTTCCGCCACCGGCTCGTAGCCAAGGTTGTAAAGGTGTTCCAGCATCAATGTGAGGTCAACCTCCTGCCCTGGCCGCAAATCGTAGAGTGCAGCGGAGAGTTCCTGCGGTGGTATAACAGGCTGTGTCAGTACCCGCGCTGAACAGACGACGATAGCTCCGCGTTCATGGTTTGCCAGGCTGATCAGCGCGGTCATGCGCTGCTGCATGGTGGCGGCATCGCTGATCAGCCGCTCATAGGGCAGCGCATCGCGATCCGGCAGGTACAGGACATCGCTGGAGCGCTCTGCCAGCATCTTGAGCGTGTCCGTCACCTGGCTGGCCTGCAGTTCATCAGCCACGACAACGAGCAGTGGCTGCTTGAGTGCTGAGGCGAGTGCTGCGATAGCGAAGGGGCGTGCAGCTTCGGTGATACCTGTAAGGGCCGGCAGTCCCTCGCCATCCTGGAGTTGTTGTACTAAGCGGCAAAAATCTGGTCTCTGTGATAAGAGAGCAAGCAGTCCCTGTAATGTCAAGTATTCCTCACTACGTCGATAGTATGCTAACCATTAATCCCGTTGTAGTGTAGCATAGCAAGAGCGGTACTGTCGAGAGCTTTGACGCTGTCGAGCGAGGCTATTCGAATGTCACCCCGGCGTTCGTAGGTCCCCGATTTATCGTGGGACCGCGATTTATCGCACCTGTCTGAGGGAGGCGCAATAAATTGCGCAGCTACAAACATGAGTATGACATGGAAAGAACGATGTCGTATGATAAAAGTGCATCATGAGGAATCTATGTGCATTGAGACGTGTAGAGGGAGAGGATATCCATGGAAATCCTGGCAGTCATAGTTGGCATTATTTTAATCATAGGCATCCTGATAGACAGTTTCGAGGCGATCGTTCTGCCGCGCAGGGTATCACGGCGCTTCAGACCGTCGCGCTTTTTCTATATGACGACCTGGGTGCTCTGGTCGACAATAGCGCGCAAGATGCGCCCGGGGAATCGACGTGAATTTTATTTGAGTTACTTTGGCCCGCTTTCACTCATTCTCTTGCTTGTTTTCTGGGCGGCAATCCTCGTCGTTGCCTTCGCCCTGGTGCAATGGGGACTGGACTCACCCATGCACTCCCCGGAGAAGCAAATGACACTTGGGACCTATCTCTATATGAGCGGGTCGACATTCATTACGCTCGGATTGGGTGATGTCACGCCATTAACAGGGCTGGGGCGGTTCCTCACCGTTGCAGAGGCTAGCATGGGCTTTCTCTTTCTCGCCCTCATCATTGGCTACGTTCCTGTGATCTACCAGGCGTTTTCGCGCAGAGAGGCCCAGATAACCCTTCTCGATGCACGTGCTGGTTCACCACCAAGCGCGTCAGAATTGTTGCGCAGGCATTACCGGGACCAGCATACAGAGGAACTGATCCAATTTCTGCGCGAGTGGGAGAGATGGTGCTCGGAGCTGCTGGAGAGTCACCTCTCTTATCCAGTCCTGACCTACTATCGCTCCCAGCATGAACGCCAGTCCTGGCTGGCAGCGCTCACCACTATTCTGGATACCTGCACATTACTGTTTGTTGGCTTCGAGGGTATTTCCACACCGACGATACGCTTCACCTTCGCGATAGCACGTCACGCGGCGGTTGACCTCGCTCAGGTCTATGGAACTCCGCCTGTAGATTCTAAGCTCAATCGCCTTTTACCGGCTGATTTTGCACGCATGCGCGATGCCCTCTCAGAGGTAGGGCTGCGACTGCGGCACGAGGAAGATGCTGAGAAGCGTCTATACGAGATGCGGCGAACGTACGAGCCGTTTGTCAACGCGCTGGCGAATCACCTGCTGTTGAACCTTCCTCCCTGGATTCCAGCCACAAAGACGGTCGACGACTGGCAGACGAGCGCCTGGGATCATTTCGCCGAATGGTCGCCTGAGAAACTCGATGAGATCACGCACATCATCACGGATCACAGGAAGAAGATCCCTCTGCAACACGGACACGAGCACACGCACCAGCAGCCCGCCGCGCAGCCATCCGTAGATGGCGGTGGGCGAGAGGCATCTTGAGCAAGCTAGCAGGGCGAGGGCATTACCTGCCCCCCAGGCAGGGCACCCTCTCTGGGGGAGAGGTATCCTCGCCCCTACATTTCACAGCTTCCCGTTTAGCTACAGATTTGACTACTCTGCCGAAAGGAAGGCTATCGCGGCAACGCCCAGGACCAGGCCGATGAGCTGGTAGGGGCCGGCTTTTTCTTTGTAGACAAGCAGGCCAATCAATACAGCGCCAGCAGCTGAGAGCACCGAAAAGAGCACTGCGCCTTTGCTCAGTTCTGCACCTGTGCGCAGGCTAATGAGCCAGGCCACGTTGGCCGCGATGTAGCCAAGGATGGAGAGGACGGCAAAAATGAGCTTCCCATTCAAAGCGAATTGCTTTGCCAGGATGTCGGCAATCAATTCAAAGAAAACGAGCAGCAAAAGAAAGTAGAGCCACCTGGGCGGTAACATGGGGTAGTCCTTTCAAGAATAGTGAAAGAGCACATCAGAGAAGGGAAGTGGATGGCGTAACAGGCCAGCACCGCATCAGTAGATTGATGCTCTGACGCCCGCATACCGCCTGGGGGGCAAGATCAGCGCGTGGAGGAGATAGAGGACATTATGAAGAAGACCATTATATAGAAAACCCTTCTTTCTGGATCGAGATTATTGTATGGATATGATAACACAGGGGACCGGAAAAAGCGACAGGACAATAAACCAGGGCGACCCGTGAGTCGCCCTGGCACTGCTTCAGAAGAACTGACTATTCGCCCGCGTCTTACGACGCGCGCTCGGCTGCCTTCAGAATAGCGCGTTTGGCCATGACGCAGGCCATTTGAGCGCGATAGGCTTTGGAGCCGTGGATATCCTCCACCAGTTCGAGGCCATCGGCGGCGTGGCTCGCAGCATTCGCAACGGTCGCTTCATCCAGCTTCTTACCGGCGAGGGCAGCCTCGACGGCGCTGGCTCGTGTTGGCTTTACCGAAGCCCCGGTGATGACGATGCTGGCCGCCGCGCAGGTCCCATCGCCGCCAAGAGAGATTACTGCTGCGCAGCCCACCACGGCGTAGTGTGAGGCTTTGTTCGCCAGCTTGCTATAGGCACTTCCTGTATGAGCAGGTGGGAGCGCGAAGCGGATCTCGGTCACGACCTCATCTGGCTTCAGAGCAGTCGTAAACAGATCCATGAAGAAGTCATCGGCCTTGATTGCGCGTTTGCCACCGGGACCCTGCGTCACGATATCGGCCTTCAGCGCCAGCACCATGCCTGGCATATCGGCAGCCGGATCGGAGTGGGCAACGCTGCCGCCGATGGTGCCGCGATTGCGTACTTGCTGGTCGCCAATCATGGCCGTCCCCTCGGGCAGCAGAGCGAAATGGCTGCGTAAGAGATCGGATTGCTCAATTGTCCTATAGGTCGTCATAGCGCCGACAGCTACTAGTCCATTATCCTCGCGGATGTAGGATAGACCGCTGATGCGGCCAATGTCGACCAGGTGCGTGGGCTGCGCCAGGCGCAGCTTCATCGTGGGAAGCAGGCTATGCCCACCGGCCAGTATCTTGGCTTCGTCGCCATATTGCTGCAGGAGCGCAATAGCCTCATCCACCGTGGTAGCGCGATGGTAATCAAATGCTGCTGGAACAGACATACTGTTTTCTCCTTTCGGGCGCAATTAATTGGGCCCCTACTTCTGGTGGATGACTTTCCACAGCTTTTCTGACGTGTACGGCATATCGAGATGCGCTACACCCAGCGCGTCTGCAATTGCGTTGGCGACCGCGGGTGTAGAACCGATCGTGCCAGCCTCGCCGACACCTTTCACACCTAATGGGTTGACCGGAGTCGGGGTGACGGTGGAATCGGTCTCGAAACTGGGAAGCTCTGTGGTAAGCGGCATGGCATAGTCAGTCAGCGTTGCCGTCAGAAGCTGACCATCCTCACCGTAAACGACTCTCTCATACATCGCCTGACCAATGCCCTGCGCAAGACCACCGTGAACCTGGCCTTCAACAAGCATGGGGTTGAGCTGGCGTCCACAATCGTCAACCGCTACATAGCGCGTAATCTCTGCCTCACCGGTGTCTTTGTCTATCTCGACCACACACACGTGCGTGCCGAAGGGGAAGGTATTCCCTTCTGGCTCCCAGAAGACAGTGGTCTCCAGGCCAGGCTCAATATTTGGAGGCAGTGTATTGGAGAAATTAGCTGCCATGGCTACTTCAGCAAAGGTAACAGCTTTCTGTGGGGAGCCAGCCACAAAGAATTTGCCATCCTCCAGCGTTACATCTGAAGCACTGGCCTCCAACATATGAGAGGCAATCAGCTTCATCTTTTCCTTCAGCCTCTGGACGGCGTTGAAGAGAGCAGTACCACCTACCGCCGTGGTGCGACTTCCATAGGTGCCCCGTCCTTCCGGTGTGGAGTCTGTATCGCCATGCATTATCAGAATGTTATCCATTGGAATGCCAAACTCATCAGCGACAAGCTGGGAAAACGTAGTCTCTTCACCCTGCCCATGTGGTGACGAACCGGTGTAAACCATCACAGTGCCACTATGCTCGACACGTACACGGGCGCTCTCATAAAGACCCACTGGTAAAGAGCCCTTCGGGCCAATCCCGCAAGCCTCAATGTAAGAGGAAAGGCCGATACCCATTAGCTTGCCTTCGGCACGCTTCTGAGCTTGCTCGCCACGCAACCCCTGGTAATTCACCAACCCCAGAGCTTTATCCAGCGCAGCTTCATAGTTGCCACTGTCATACACTCCGCCGGCAGGCGACTTATACGGGAACTGCTCCGGCTTGATAAAGTTGAGCCTACGCACCTCTGCCGGGTCCTTGCCCAATTCGCGCGCTAGAAGGTCTACAGCTCGCTCAATGATGTAAGTTGCCTCGGGACGGCCAGCCCCACGGTAGGCATCTGTGGGCGCTTTGTTGGTGAAGACAATATCAGCACTGAGATGTACGGCCGGTATGTCGTAGGCGCCACAGGCAACGGGGAAGCCAAGGGCAATCATAATCGCGTCGGTTAAAAGCTGGCAGTACGCCCCCATGTCGGAGATCCCATGAAGCTTCAGGCCTGTTATTCTCCCATCTTTGGTCGCAGCAATCTCTACATAGTCAACCTGGTCGCGTCCATGAATGGTCACTGCCAGATTCTCACTGCGATCCTCAATCCACTTGACGGGATGCCCTGTTCTCATAGCAGCGAAGGCCACCATGGGTTCCTCAGGGTAAATATTGATCTTGGAGCCGAAGCCTCCACCCACTTCTGGCACGATGACACGCACCTGGTGCTGGGGCAGGCCGACCTGCGCCGACAGGATGTTACGCAGTAGATGGGGATTCTGTGACGAACTCCAGACGGTAAGCGTTCTATCGACCTTGCGCATTTCTGCCACAACACCGCGCGTCTCCATTGCGACAGGGGCAAGACGCTGATTCACCAGGCGCTCTTTGACGACAACGCCGCCATCCGCCAGCGTCTGAGCGAAGACTTTGTCTATCTCATCGGTAGGTGGATGTATGCCAAATGGGACATTGGTACCAAATTCCTCATAGAGCAGCGGAGCGCCTGGCTGCATGGCTTTTTCCATATCAACAACGGCGGGCAGCGGCTCATAATCGACTTCAATCAAATCGCGTGCATCGCGTGCAATATAACGGTCTTCCGCAACCACGAAGGCGACAGGATCACCATAGAATCGTACTTTGCCCTCGGCCAGAGGACCACGTACGCCCATCCCTTCTGCGATTTTCCCCAGGGGGACGGCCACAGCAATATTACCTACTATCCCCTTGATATCTGCAGCGGTGTAAACAGCCACAACGCCGGGATGGCTTCGGGCGGCTTCAGTGTGTATACTCTTAATATGTGCATGTCCATAAGGGCTGCGAAGTACAGCCATATAGAGCATGCCGGGGAGTTTGATGTCATCAACGTAGGTGGCCTGACCGGTGATCAGGCGCGGATCTTCACGCCTCTTAATAGGCGAGCCAAGCATAGCTGCAACACCCATATGTATGCCTATCCTTTCTCATCGCGAGGATCAAAAGTTTTGAGCAATTCGCTACCCTCCCGGGCGATGCGAACGCCCCTGAGGGCAATGTCGGGCCTTCGTGATTGCTACTCGCCTGCTCCTACCGGCGCGGCAGCAGCCGTTCGCATCTGTTCGGCAGCATGCTGGACGGCGCGTACGATGTTTTGATAGCCGGTGCAGCGGCAGATGTTGCCTTCGAGACCCTTGCGAATCTCAGCTTCAGTCGGATTGGGGTTGTTCTTGAGCAGTTGGTACGAGGCCATAATCATGCCCGGGGTGCAGAAACCGCACTGCAAGCCATGCTTTTCCCAGAACGCATCCTGGATCGGGTGCAGGCTTCCTTCCGGGGCAAGTCCTTCGATCGTGCTCACCTCGCTGCCATCCGCCTGTACAGCCAATACTGTACATGCTTTCACAGAGTCGCCGTCGAGGAGTACGGTACAGGCACCACATTGCGAAGTGTCGCAGCCGATGTGAGTTCCGGTGAGGTCCAGCACATCTCGTAAATAGTGCACCAGCAACAAGCGCGGCTCTACCTCCGAATGGTACTGCTTCCCATTCACGGTCACGGTGATTGCGCATTTGTTCGCCATTGAGCTACCTCCATCAGATGTAGTTGTGGAAATACGTTCTCCTTACATTTCAGGCCTTTATGAGCTTGAAAGTCGATGGTAACCAGGGTTTTCGCTAAGACTACCACTCCTTTCTGTCAGGTTCGGATCAGACGCCTTCCGCTAGTGAATACGCTTTAAAGTTTCAGTGCCTGGCGGCACTGCGCGACGTTAGAAAAGAGTACGATGATAACGAATTAAAGCGTAGCACACACAAGGCAAGCATGTCAATTGCGACAAGGCCAATAGGGCATCTCTGTATCCCCTTGCGCACATACAGTACAATAAACACTGACTCATCTTAAATAGTGTCGAACGAGGGAAGCGCTTATGCATCGCCGTGCTCCAGGCTTTCATCCAGGATTGATGACGGATATGTATCACCCAGATTCCGCGTACGTCTCATGGCGTACAGGTTACAATGGTCTCACCACCTTTGATCTCTATACACGCACAGCGCCGTTCGGGGGAGCTTACCTGCTGGTGGCAGGAGTGGAGGCTGCGCTAGAATTCGCGCAGTCCTTCCGCTACACCGAAGAAGAGCTGCGCTTCCTGGCGCATATCCGCGATTACGACGCGGCCTTTCTCGATGAGCTGGCAAACCTGCGTTTCACAGGCGAGATTCTGGCGCTGTCGGAAGGTTCAATTGCCTTCCCCAACGAGCCTATCCTGCGCGTCACCGCCCCATTTCGCGAGGCTCTGCTCTTAGAATCCGGTCTGTTGCAGGCCATCAACCTCTCCACGCTCATTGCTACAAAGGCATCACGCATCGTCTTCGCCGCCGAGCAGGGGCACGTGCGCAGGGTAGCAGAGTTCGCTTTCCGGCGTGCCCAGGAGCCAATGACCGTGGCACGCGCGTCCTACATTGGGGGATGCGCCAGCACTTCTTTACTCAACGCTGCTTACGAGTTTCGCCTGCCTGCCACCGGCACCGTGCCGCACGCGCTCATAGAGCTGTACTCTACGGAAGAAGAAGCCTTCGAGGCGATAGCAGCCGCCTACAACCGTTACACGCTGTTGCTCGACACCTATGATCCCCGCCACGCCATCCACACCGCTATCGGCGTCGCTTTGCGCTCTCAAGAGACTCTGGGTCATACACTAGCTGCCGTGCGGCTAGACAGTGGGGACGTGGCTGGCGACAGCATTTATGTGCGCGAACAACTTGATAAAGCAGGCCTGGCCGAGACACGCATCCTCGCAAGTGGCGATCTCGACGAGTGGAAGATTACTGAACTGCTGGAGGCGGGCGCCTGCATCGATGCATTCGGGGTTGGCACTGCGCTGGGCTATGGCGCCGGGTCGCCAGAACTGGGCATTCCAGGAGGAGCGCTTGGAGCTGTTTATAAAGAGGTGTGGTATGTTGACGAAACGGGTACAGAATACCCCAAAGTGAAGATTGCAGGACCTAAAAGCACCTGGCCAGGCAAGAAAGAGATCTATCGCCACCCGCAGTGGGAAGAAGACATCATTCAACTGGCCCACGAACCTCGCCCGGACAACTACCAGCGCCTCCTGCGGCCTGTCATGCGCAATGGAGAAATGATTCCCGGCAGCCTGCCGCCGCTCTCGGAAATCCGCGAACTGGCCCAACAAAACCTGCATGCCTTGCCCATCAAGTACCGCGTGCTCTCCGTCGAACAGCCCTACCCGGTCCACTTTAGTGAAGGCCTACAAGCCTTACGCAAGCAGGCTGCACAGTTGGTAGGGGGGACGATCTAGCAGAGAAGGATGAATTTATATATGGCAGAAAGTCCCGTGCAGCCGGGCACGAAATCCACTGAAGAAGCTGTAGCGACAACGACAGCACTGAACGAGTCCCCTGCCAAAGAGACGCAACAAGCAGTCCCTGCGCCGCCGATTATCTGGACTCCGCGCTTTATAGTGATATTCGCCCTGGCACTGGTGGTGGGACTGGCTGCCGAGGGGCTATTTGCCGAGGGCTGGACTAACAAGCTCTATCCAGGCGGTTGGATACTACTAATTCACGCGATCCTGGCTCTTGGCTGGTGGACCTTCATCCTGGTACGCGCTCGCTCGTGGTGGATTCGCACCGGGGCGATTTTTGCATGTATCTGGGGATTGTTTGCATGCTTAAAGGCTTTGATGGAGATGCAAGTAGTTGATTCCAGCCCGGCCATCATTGCTCACGTAATTGCTGCCAGCAGCAGCGCCTTGCTTGGAGCCTACGTATGCCTCTCGCTTGATCGCACTCCCCTGCGCCGCTGGGACGCCTGGTTTTTCAGACTGGCGCTCGTGCTTGGGAGTGGCGCTGTTGCGCTTTTTTATTTCTTGACGCCGGCGGCTAGTCGCTCACTTGCGGTACTGGAAGGGGACCTAACCGCCACCGCGCTTTTTCTGTGCGTATCCGTGTGGTGGCTACGCCCATCGTGTTGGAAAGCCCGGCCAGGACCAACCTTCCTCTTCGGTATAGCCCCCGTTATCCTGCTCTTTCTCGCTATTCCTAACATTGTCGATGGCGGCACAAATCTATTTCTCAGCCAGGTCGTGTTTCTCTGTATCATCCTAGGCATTATGCGACTCGTCCAGTGTGAACTAGTTAATTGACCGCGTCTTTCAGATCAACTATACTGTCCCTAACAGCAAGTTGGTTGAGCTTTAAAACACCCGAAATCGCAGCACACACAATTTCTCAACTTAGAGAGAAGATTGCATAGTCAGTGGCGAGGTGCATAATGTCTATATATGAGAATCAGACAGGAAGGCTTCCTCCCCAATCCCTGCTCCAGCAGCGTTACGTCGTTGTGGGACAAGCAGGCAAGGGCGGAATGGGGGCCGTCTATCAGGCCATAGATACACGCGACACTCACCGTCGTGTCGCCATCAAAGAGATGAGTCAGGGCCACCTGAGCGATGCAGAGCTTGCTGAAGCTACTGCACAGTTTCAACGTGAAGCCACCCTACTGAGCAGGCTCTCCCATCCCAACCTGCCGCACATCTACGATGCCTTTAACGAGAGAGGGCGCTCCTATCTTGTGATGGACTTTATTGATGGAAAGACGCTGCTACAACTGCTCAAAGAGACGGGATTCCGCCCACCGCAGGTCGCACAGGTCCTGGGCTACGCATTGCAGTTGTGCGATGTGCTGGCTTATCTTCACCAACAACAACCGCCTGTCATTTTTCGCGACCTCAAGCCAACCAATGTGATGGTGACAGCCAATGGGCATGTTTTCCTGATTGATTTCGGGATTGCACGCATATTCAAAGAGGGACAAGAACAGGATACCGCGCTCCTGGGATCGCCGGGGTATGCAGCGCCCGAGCAGCATGGGAGTGCGCAGACAAATCCACGCTCGGACCTCTATAGCCTCGGCGCTACACTCCACTTTTGCCTGACGGGAAGAGACCCTTATCACGCCGAGGACCGCTTCACATTTCCGCCTGTACGGCAGTATAACCCGCAGGTGCCGGTCGAACTTGACCGGCTTATCCAGCGCTTACTGGCACTGGACGAGCGGCAGCGCCCTGCCAGCGCTGTGGAGGTCGGGCAGGCGCTGGTGAAAATCAGCCAGCAGGCGATGGAGGATACGAGGTCCATATCGCCTTCTATGAACCCCGCCATTGCTCCGACCCAGTACGGAAAACTCCCACCGGCCTCACCTCCAATACCGTACATGTCACCAGCTCCCGATGCCAACCAGGGGCCGCTAGTGCTGCCTCCAACAGCAGCGGTTGGACCTTCAGCCCAGCCAGCCAGCAGAGCAGCGCCACAAAAGGCAGGTGTCTCATCCAGCTTTGCGCGCATATGGACGATGCCTTTCACCACACTCTTTGGTCTTATACTCGTACTCACTACTGGCGGCAGTCTCTACGCCTTCAACCTCATTGGCGCATCTGATCACCTGGTTGAGTTCGGCATGGCGGTGCTCTTGTTGCTGCTCGCTTTCATTGTCAGCGCGGCGATGCCCAGCCCTGCCTCCAAAAGCATACCGCTCTTCACGGGGCTCGCGGCACTGCTAGCCAGTCTCGCCTTTGTATTACAGGCAGCCCCCATCTCGCGGCAGCCGCTATCAACCACTCTCACATCCCTGCTCCAGTTTGTAGTGCTCAACCGGCTGTTCACGGCAGGATTGGCGATTGCCACCATTATATCACTGCTCTGGCTCACGCGCCCCTTTGCCGTCGTGGATCGCATTGTCCTGCTCATGATTTTTGGCATCGCGGGCGTATGTACAGTCATTCAGTATCCCTTCAATGATCAGGTAATCGTCAAACACGTGTTGTTGCTTGTCGTCTTGATCATGCTGATCCTGGGTACGCTGGTAGCATCGCAGATGGAACGCGTGCGAGCAGGTACGGGCGGAACTTAGTTCCTTTGGGCAGGCACAGGATGATGCCCCAGCCTGCTTTGCCCTTTTCTCCCGCAAACGTCTTCACGGATGGCCGGGTCAACACTTTCAAGTACTGGCCCGGCAGTTCGCGTATTGCCTGCCCGAGTGGGAGAGGTGCAGTGATATCATAAGCTGGACTTTGATTTGAGGTAGTAGCCATGTTATTTTCCTCTTCCTTGGCAAGTAAAACTTGCACATCGAGTTCGTAAAAATCGCACAAAGGGCTACACCAGATTTGGGACTGGTGCAGGTGTCACCACAGGTCTGTCCACGCTTGCTCGCCGCAGCACACGGACCATGAGCACCGCCCTGATGATAGCTGTGATGAGCAAGAGTGCGAAGATCACCAGCAGCCACGAGACAATATCTGGCGCGTTGAAAAACAGCCCACGCCATGTTATGTAGTTGTTCAGAATTGGCAGTCCAAGTAACAGCGCAGGAAAGACCAGTTCCCACACGAGCCGCAAGCCAACACGCACGATATTGAAGCCTCGCTTCCAACGGCCCGGCTGCCGCCAACGCCGCCCAAACTTCTCGCTCCAGCGTGACAAGCGCAGTGCCGACCACAGCACCAGGGCCGAGATGAGCACGAGGATACTATCGATAATGAGATAGAGTGTGCCCACAGCAGGTCCAGAAGGTGGAGGCTTTTGACCCACAAGCATATTCATCACTCCACCGGCAATATTTTCTACGCTGCCTGAAAGGAGTGCCGTAAGCCCACTCTCATTTGAGAGTACGACAATACCCCATTGGCTTTCCGGCACAAGAATCATGTCCGAGTAAAAATTCCCCGTGCTCCCATTGTGCCAGATGGTTTGTACACCATTGATTGGACCATTGGCCCAGCCCATGCCATACGAGGTGCCTGGAAACATCACGGCTGCAGGCGCATGCAGCGCGGCTCGCAGGTTCTCATGTTCCCGCTCCAGTCGATCGAACTCCGCGATTTGCTCCTCGCCAAACAGGCGCGGCTCTGCTTCTTCTGCCAGCGCTAAATAATAACTGGCATGAGCCCGTCGAATGGCATCCATCTCACCACTCACCTGCAGGCCCTCCAGGCCGTACTCGCGGATCGTTTCCAGCATGAACAGGCATGGCTCTTCATCCTCCTGCTCTCGCTGCTGCAATAAATGCTTGTCCAGCAGCGAGATGACGGCATCTAATACGTTAACGACCGTCTCAGCGGAGGAGTGGTATGTTCCCAGGCAGACTGCCTCCGCCGCTTCCAGGGTACAGCCGCCAACGAAGACGGCCAGGAGTCGAAAGAGTCGCTGTTCTTCCCGATTCAGTAAGTCATAGCTCCACCTGATGGTATCGCGCAGGGTTTGCTGTCGCGCGGGCAGGTCTCGCGCCCCACCGGTGAGTACCTGCAAGCGCCACCCGAGGCGCACACAAATCTCGACTACGGCGCGAGCATTGACGGCGCTGAGCTGAAAATCTGGCTTGACAGATTGTACGCGCTGGATGAAGAGCGCAACCGCGGCATACCAGGATAGAGCCTCCAGAGGCGGGAGATGGCTCAGATCGGGAAGTGCTAAGGGTGTCACTGGAAGTAACTGTTCATAACTTAGTCGCAGTGCCTCCCGGCTGGTCACCAGCACCTTCAGCGACGGAAACTCCGCCAGGAGTTCTGCCAGGAGCGGCGCTGCCGTTATCACCTGCTCGAAATTGTCGAGCACCAGCAAGAGATGCTTCGCGCACAGGTATTCATTGAGTCGATCAAGCAGAGACCTGCTGCCTGCTTCCCTGAGGCCAAGCGTTTGCGCAATCGTGGGAACGACGAGGGCCGTATCGCTGATAGGAGCCAGCGAGACAAAGTACACTCCATCAGGAAATGTAGGCAGCATTTCGGCGGCTACCTGCAACGCCAGGCGTGTCTTGCCGACGCCGCCGGGCCCAACGAAGGTGAGCAGCCGCACGCCAGTTTGCCCAAGAAGCCCGCTGGCATGAGCAACATCGCGCTCACGCCCCAGCAACGGTGGAAGTTGCGCCTGGAGGTTGGATTTCACACCCCCGGATGCATAGGTTGATCCATCCGCGTCCACTGGAATAGCTGCCAGCTGCTGGGAGGTATCCGCGCTCACGGGAGAGGCCGGATGTCCTTGCAAAGTTGGTTCTTGTGCGCCTGAAGTTTTCCCGGCCAGGCTTTCTCCAGACAGCGCGGCTGCAATCGCGTTCAGATGTTCGAGCGTCAACTCCTCCGACTTACCAAGATAGGCCCGATGAAGCTTGCCATTACGCTTGTGGTATGCTTTCCAGTATCACCCGCCGCGCCTATTTCCTGCCTGTTCCTTGCGGGCCGTGAAGGTTCCATATGAGCTGCTGAAGGCAAAGGTAGTGACTGTCTCCAGCCATGCATACCAGGCCGGTGTTCCTACCGCCAGCGAGCATTCTTCTCCGTCTCGCTGGTAGATCAGCACGTCAACCTGCACAATAGGGGTTGTTCGCGCCATAGCTCCTTGCTCTGGCAACATAGCATTGCAATAGAAAAGTTCCCGTACAGTATAGCACATGTTAGGGAACTTCTCTAGTGAGGAAGCTCCAGGGCACCGCAAGGTCGCCCCTACATTTTACGGATTCGCTTCCTAAACCAGCCTTGACTTTTCTCATAGAGATGTAGCAAGGAAACCCCTGTGCTTCAGTCAGGGAGGAAATGCCACGCACCGCAGTGCACCGCAGTGCTCGGCGCCTTGCCCTCCTCCTTTCTTGACTTTTGTTATGTGATCTGCTATACCGTTCCCATGAGCAAAACACTCACTAGAACCATTTGCATCAAACTCGACGTAGACGGTCATGAGGTAGCTTTGCAAGAGACACAAAAGTGTTTCAACGAAGCGGCCACGTGGATTGCTTCTATCTGTTGGCAGGAACACATCACCAATACCAATACCGCTCATCATTGTGACTACAAAGATATCAATCACAACCAGATGTTGGACTATAGTTGCTAAAAATATAGCGTTTTCTCACGCTGGGTTCATGCAACTACCAGCGGGCTTCTTGGGAAGCAGCAGTTGAGAGGGTCATGACACCACCAGATGTGGTTCCAGTCGGGTGCCTCTGTCGGTATCCATTAAGGGTAGCGGAAACGTGAAGGTGTGGATACTGCAAAAAGCTCTCTCAACAGCCGCAAGGAGCATGTCACTCCGAAAGGAGGGCCTAGAGCCACCATGTATGTATATGTCCGCAATCAAGATAGTACCCCGTTGATGCCTTGCACGCCAGCCAAAGCACGCAAGCTGTTGCAGGCAGGCAAGGCCAAGGTGGTAGAACACCGCCCCTTTACCATTCAACTCAGATGGTCCTGTGAGGGGCACGTTCAACCCGTCACCCTTGGCATCGACAAAGGAAGCACCACCACGGGGATGGCCTGTGTCGGAAACGGCAAGGTCTTGCTCGCTGCCGAGGTCCACCATCGTCGGGATATCAAAGCGAAAATGGATGCGCGTCGAGCTCACCGCAAGAGCCGTCGGGCACGACAATGGTATCGCCCTGCACGTTTCGCCAACCGAGCTGCAAGCTTGCGCAGGGGGAGAATCCCGCCGTGCATCAAAACCAATGCCGAAGAGGTGATCCGGCTTGTCAAGCGGCTACCTCTGCCGATCAGCCAGATCATCATCGAAGATGTCCAAGTGGATATCGCGCGGTTGAATAATCCCGATCTCACAGGGAGCCAGTATCAAGACCCGACGCGACTGGATGAGAACCTGCGCCTGGCTTGTCTGATGCGCGATGGCTATGCCTGTCAGCAGTGCGGGAAACACCACGTGCGCCTGCAAGCGCATCATCTGGTGCCTCGAGCACACGGTGGCAAAGATACGCTGACCAATCTGCTGACGCTGTGTGAGGCTTGTCACCAGAAGGTTCACCAAGGTCAGCTCACCTTGCAGGCGACGGGTGTGAGCGGGCATCTCGATCAGATCGCTCAGCACACCATGCAAGGCAAAACCTATCTGTATGCCACCCTCGGAGCGCACATGCCGCTGTTCACGGTGTTTGGCTATCAAACTGCCACGTTCCGCAAAAAGAGAGACTTGCCCAAGACCCACATCAATGATGCCCTCTGCATTGCTACCTATCACAGCGGCGAAATGGTGCCAGAGCCAAAGAATAACCGCTATCGGATCAGGTTTCGCGCCAGGCAGACGCGCAAACAGTATCAGAGCCTGCCTCAAAAGGGCAAAGGGCGAGTCAGGTACCAGGTCAACGAGGAACGCGAAGGCTTCCACAAAGGGGACATCGTGCGCGTGAAAGGGTGTTACGTCAAACAGATCAACTCGATCTACAGTGATGGACGCCTCGCCTTCAAGCGGGTGAAGGGAGAGCCTGCTTCTGCTTTCCCCAAGGATTGTCAGGTGCTTGAACGAGAACGAACCATCATGTGGGAAAACGTGTCATGAAACGCGAGAAAACACAAGAAAACGCGAGATTCTGCGATACTGGTTTCGATACCCGTACACTGAGTCGCAAGAAGGTGAAGTAAACAGGAGAATATAACATGTTAGAAACACTATCACCGATCACAGTCGCTGGCTTGAGTGTCCAGGAATATGGGCCTGCCACGGCACCAACGATTTGCTTCCTGCACGGAGGAGGAGTCAGTGGCTGGATGTGGCGCCCGCAGGTCGAGGCTTTGCATGACACCTATCATTGCCTTGTCCCCGATATGCCGGAACATGGACTGAGCGCCGCGGTCCGGCCTTTTAGCATCGCGGATACCGCTCGTCGTATTGCAGAAGTGATCCGTGAGCGGGCACATGGCGGGCGCGCACATGTAATAGGTCTTTCTGAAGGGGCCCAGGTCACGGTGCAACTGCTTGGAAGCGCGGCTGAGGTAGTGGATCACGCGGTCCGCGTACACTTGCACTGACCTTTAATCTCTTCGCTGCCCCCTTTCAAGGCTCCGACTGGTACATTCGCCTCAATAGGCGCGGTAACGCCATTCCCGAACAGTATTTTAGCGAGGTGCGCGAGGACACCGGGCGGATGACGGCTGCTTCCTTCACCCATATGATACTGGAAAATCAACGCTTCCACGTGCCACCAGACCTGGACCAGGTGCAGGCGCCAGCACTCGTCGTTGCTGGCCAGCACGAATTGCCAATTATGCGCCGATCCGCTCGTGATCTCGCTGCGACATTACCCGCTGGACAGGGCTACCTGGTCGCATTCAGCAAACGTGCAGCAGAGGAGCATGGCTGGAACCTGCACCGGCCTGATCTGTTCAACGCTGTCACCCGTGCCTGGCTCACAGATCAACCATTACCGGCAGGGTTAATCCCGCTGAGATAGGGAACCTCTTACGGCTGAATCGCTCGTCGCGCTATTACCCGTGCCGGGCCGCATCTGCTTGCTCTGCCAGCTCGCGTAGGACTTTAAAGAACTCCGGCGATTGGCCGATGAACAGCCCGTCGGCCGTCAAAGCCTTGAGCGCGCCCATTGCAGCCCCCCTGGTCTCGGTCGGGCGAATGATCGAGACGACCGGGAACTTGCGGCTGAGGAAGATGGTGGGCTCGGGCATGATCAGGTTAGTCTGGAAGTCCTCCCCGCCGAAAGGAGGGGAATTGAGGTCCGGAAACACCAAGCCATTGGTGGGATCGGTCAGAGCAGGCGCATTGCCTGCCTTGTCTTGCCAGGTCTGAAAGTGCTGGGTCTCGGTGGGGCCGATACTGAGCAAGATGCGCAAGATTTGCGGATGGGTGACCCGCTGCGCCAGCGACGGGTAGAGGCTGGTGCCACCTTGCTCGATGAACGCGAAGTGGAAGCCCGCCGTGTTGGCGATCGCCTGGAGGTGGTCCTTCGGGGACAGGTCGTTATCGTTTCTGGGAATCGCCGGAAACTGCCCTTTCAGCAAACCTGGGACGGCTGGTGGGAACGTGTCACCGAAATCGGGGTTCTTCGTACGGCTGCGGTAGCGCGTCCACCAGCTGGTGTCCACGGTGAGC
>WNFX01001120.1_pt1 | contig 28985 bp, 27 predicted proteins | sample 5400111 | NCBI WGS metagenome assembly WNFX01 (sample SAMN13153363, study PRJNA577476) | soil metagenome | isolation source: 40 cm soil or saprolite under grassland replicate 1 | place: USA:California | collected 2016-06-15 | reverse complement strand
CGCACAATGCCGGGCCGTAATTTGGTTGAGCTTGTACGATTTTCTCCTGCTCCGCGCGTGCAGCACTGAACGCGGACCGCGCTTTGCCATCGTCTTTGATCATACGAGCAATAACGCCTTCTAAGAATGGACGATTAAAAGCAATGTTTTCGGTAAAGAAGATTGTATTCTCGTTTAATGCGATTAGGGCATTCTTTGCAGCAGTGCCATCGCGTTCGGCAAGTGCGCAGTAAAGAAGCCACCACTGAGCGATACTCGGCACTGCGGCAGGATTTGTGGCCCGAATTGAATCGATTGTTTGATGCAACGGTCGGGTATCGGCTTTCCAAGCATAATCGACGTACCCAAGCCACACTTTCGTAAGGGCATCGTTAGGTTGGAAAGCCAATGCACGCGCCAGCCACAGTTTTGATTCACCATAGCGCCGACACACCCAGTAATTCGCTGCGACCCCCAAAATCAGCGTGTCAAGATCGCGCGGGTCGAGCTCAGCCGCGCGCTCCAGATTCCGCGTAGATTCTTCCCAGTGCCCTTGACGCCTCTGGATATAACCCGTTGGCCGGAATATCCGCGCATCATTGGGCAAGCTCTGGCGGGCAACTTCTAGTTCGGCCAGAGCGCCGTCATAATCGCGATACCCCCAGTAAAGATTCTGGCCACGCGCAAGATGCGTTTCACCAGCATCCGGACGAAGGCGAGAGGCCGCCTGCAGAGCTGCTTCCGCTAACGCCAGGCGCGCGGATGTATGGTCGACGCCAAGGAAGTAAAGCCAATCATGACCGTAGGCGAGCTGGCAATACGCATCGAAAAACGACGGATCATGCGCGACAGCCCGGTTCAACAGATCGATTGCCTGGAGGTAATCCGCTGTCCCGGAAGACTGCAGCTCCAGAAGAACTTTGGCGCGAGCGTAAAGATCGAACGCGCTGATGTCGGTCGTCGGGGGACGTTCGACGGCGTTCTTTTCGCTTAGCGAAAGTTTGGCCTGCAACTGTTCGGCAATCGTCCTCGCGATCTCGCTTTGAATCGCGAACACGTCCGCCAGGTCGCGGTCATAAGTCTGCCCCCATAGGTGCCGGTCGGTGCGCGCATCGACCAACTGCGCGTTGACGCGCATCCGATTCCCGGAACGCTGAACACTTCCCTCCACCACATGCGCCACACCTAGTTGCTGCCCGATCTGGCGCAGGTTGCGCGCTATCCCGCTTTTGTATGGCATTACACTCGTCCGGCTGATCACTTTCAGATCGGCCACTTTCGCGAGGTCAGTCAGGATCTCGTCTTGCACGCCATCGGCGAAAAAGGCGTTCTCTTGTTCCTTGCTCAGATTGCTAAACGGAAGCACTGCAATGCTTTTCTCCGGCGGTGCCACATCCGAGAGTGGCGAACGCTCTGATCCGGTTTTCAAAATCATCACGCCTAATGGCACGGCCAACACGAGAAGCATCGCCGCCATGACCGCGATGCTGGGATTTCGCCGCAACCATTTCTTCCCGCGGGTGAAAATTCCGGTCCGCCGCGCCCGAATGGGCTCGTGCTTTAGCCAGCGTTCAAGATCTTCGGCGAGTGCGAGGGCGGAGGCGTAACGGCGCTTTGGATCTTTCTCGAGACACTTGAGGCAAATGGTGTTGAGGTCTCGATCTATTTTCGGACTTAAGACGCGCGGTTTTCGCGGCTCAGTGTCTAAAACCAGCCGTACCGTTTCAAAAGTTGTCCCCCCAGCGAAAGGCGGATGGCCGGTCAGTAGTTGATAGAATACCGCGCCCAGGCCGTACACATCGGTCGCGCTTGTGATCGCTGCGTTGTTGCCTACCGCCTGTTCCGGGGCCATGTAACTGGGCGTACCCAGCACTTCCATCGTGCGCGTGATAGTGCTCTCTGTCTCGACCAGCCGCGCCAGCCCGAAGTCGGTAAGATGTGGTTCGCCTTGTCGATCAAGCAGAATGTTTCCCGGTTTGATGTCGCGATGCAGAATGTTGTGCTCGTGAGCGTAGTGAACAGTGCGCGCCACTTTGGCGATTAATTCCGCGGCGCGACGAACTGACATTGGTTCGCGCCGAACCACTGCATCGAGTTGATCGCCTTCGATAAATCCCATGCTGAAATAGCAAGTGCCCTCGCGCTCGCCGACTTCGTGGATTGGAACGATACCGGGATGCTCTAAACTGGCTGCGGCTTCGGCTTCGCGACGGAATCGCTTCAGGTGTGCTTCGGTGGCCCAGTGACCGAGGCCGATTACTTTGAGCGCAACTGTGCGGTTTAGACTTTTCTGGTGCGCGCGATACACGACGCCCTGACCGCCCCGACCGATTTCCTCCAGCAATTTATAGTCGCCAAAGTCGGCCAGCGTCTTTGCCGGACGCGGAGCTTTCTTAATATGGGGCGCAGCATTTGCGTCACTCCTTTCAGTATTTTCAACGGAGCCGCGGTCGCCAGCGACCACAGATGGACGTGCGATCAGACCAAGGCCTGTCTCAAACAGGCAAGCTGTGCAAAGTCCTTCCGGCGCGTCGGCAGAGATTTCCGCTCCGCACTTTCGACAAACTCTGAGTACGCTGCTCATTGCGGGAGAATTGTCCATGAGCTCCCATCTTATACTGCGCGGAATTCTATCATACCTTACGCCCGCAACACGGAAATTAGATGACGCAGCTCATCTTCGATATCGCTGGCTATGGCAACAGTATGGCTGATTTCCTCGCGCAACAAAACTTGATACCGGTGCCGAAACCGATGGAAGGCCTGCCAAACTGCATTCTCCGTCATACCCATCCGCGCACCGATCTCCGCCCGGGACGGCGCTCCCGGTTCGTCCAGTAGCAATTGTTTCAGCCAATCAAATAACGCGGCATTGCCCGCGGTGCGGTATTCGTCCTTTAATCGTCGCAGTACCTGCTCCATGAGCGTCGAGGCCCAGCGGCGCTCATAAAGCCGGTCCGCGCTGAGATGGTCTGCTGGTTCCATCTCGATTCGCTCGTTCGCGCTGAGTTCTTCCAGTGGCACCAGCCGTTGTCCTTTGCCTCGCTTGATCGCCATCGCACGGCGCTGCTCGCTGGCGAGGAAATGTTTCAGTGACGTCAGCAGATAGGAACGCAAGCGTCCTTTCTCCCTGCGAACAGCATCCAAGTCGCGGCGTTCCAGCAGCAGCGCAAAGAAACCCTGAGTAAGATCTTCCGCTTCCTCGGGTCCTGAGCCTTGTCGCCGTACGAAGCTATAAACGGGCCGCCAATAAGTGCGGCAAAGTTTTTCCAACGCCGCTTGTGCTGCAGGCGACTGGCCTTGCGCCTCCAGTACCACACTCCAATGCGTAGTGGCAAATGCAACGGCACCGTTTTGAGTGCCTTGACCGATTGCCCTTCGTGAATCTTCACCACCATCAACAGGCACGCTGCAATTCGAGTAAAAAGTCGTACGAAAAGCAAGCCGGTTATCTCGCAATCGAGCTTGCGTCTACGCAGTGCTGTGCGGCGAGTGTGGTGAACCAGTCGTAGGAACGGTCGCGAGGTTGTAGTAGCAGGTGTGTCGCCTGCGGCCACTTCTCAGTGCAGCCGACACGGCTGCCACCACAATTACACAATGCCGTCGCGCAGGAGCTCGTGTTTTCCGGCGAGCAAATCTTGCACGAGAGCGTAGCCGCGCTTGTCCACGTTGCGCATTGTGCCTGCGAAATGATGATCGATTTTCATCCGCGCCGAGCGGCAGAAATAATCTGCAACGGCGAGAATTTGATCGGCAGGTTTTCCCTGACCAAGCAACCATTGCGCGTAAGAGCAGGTCGCGCTGATAGCAAATAATTCCGTCGCGATGCCCACAAAACGTGAGAGCAATAATTGCTCCCGGTCGAGCTTTGGACCAAACCGCGCCATGGCATGGAACAGACCGCGCGCGAGTCGCTTGCTTGTGCGCGCGGCGTAATCGACATGGCCACGCAAAGTCGCGTGCAAATTGTCGATCTTACCTGCGCCGTTCAGCAACCACTGGCGCGGATACCAGCCGGCATAAAATTTTCCAGAAGTGAAAACGGCTTTCGCGCGTTCCGACATTGGCAGTTGCGTGTTGAAAATCGCGCCGCCGACTTTCAGATGCGGATCGAGCGCTTCACGCGCGATGAACAACCGCATGATTTCACTCGAGCCTTCGAAGATTGTATTGACGCGGCAATCTCGAAGAAATCTCTCCACAGCAATCGGCGGCTCGCCTCTTCCAGCGAGCGATTGCGCAGTTTCGTAGCCGCGACCGCCACGCACTTGCATCGCGTCGTCGGCAATTCTCCAAGTCGTTTCGGTGGCCCACATTTTGCACATGGCTGTTTCGATTCGGAGATCGCCCGCTTTCCGATCGAGCAGCGACGACGTCAAAAATGTCATCGCTTCCATTGCGAAAACGTTGCCGGCCATCTCGGCGATTTTTCCTGCGATCGCGGCATGTTTACCGATTGGCACGCCCCATTGGATGCGTTCGCTCGCCCATTTTCGCGAGATTTCCAACAGCCGCTTCGAAAGACCAACGCACGCAGCAGGCAATGTCAGTCGCCCGGTGTTTAATGTTGTAAGGGCAACCTTTAGTCCCGCGCCTTCCTTCGAGATGATGTGCTCGCGCGGCACGCGTACGTCTGTGAATTTCACGACCGCGTTATAAAGTGCACGGAGCCCCATGAACCGGCACCGATAGGTGATCTCGAGCCCCGGCGTATCGACATCGACGATGAATGCCGTGATTTGTTTACGCTCTTTCCCCCGTACCATCTTCGACGGTGTACGCGCCATTACTACGAGCACGCCCGCTTTCACGCCGTTGGTGCACCAGAGCTTTTCGCCGTTTAGAACGAACTCGCTGCCATCGGGAGTGGGCTCGGCCCGCAGGCTCATCGTTGCTGGATCAGACCCGGCATGCCGTTCCGTCAGTGCGAACGCCGAAATTTCTCCGCCCGCAACGCGCGGCAGATATTTTTGTTTCTGCTCCTCTGTGCCGAACAAGAGCAGCGGTTGCGCGACTCCGATCGATTGATGTGCGGAAACAAGCGCGGCCACGTTTCCGTCCCAACTCCCAAGCAACACTGCGGCCCGTCCGTAATTGCATTGCGATAAACCGAGTCCGCCATATTTTTTCGGCACTTTGATTCCAAACGCGCCGATTTCCGCGAGTCCTTTGAAATTTTCCGGGGGAATCTCACCGGTGCGATCGATCGCGTCCGGATCGACATGATCGCGGAGATAACTTTCCAGCTTTTGCAAAAAATCCTCGCCGGCGGCGCGATCTTCAGCGCTCTGCGCAGGATACGGGTAAATCCGATCGAAATCGTAACGGCCGACAAAAAGATTGCTGGCGAAACTGCCGCGGTCTTCGAGCGGATCGCGCGCCGCTTCCGCCAGCTCGAGCGCTTCCCGCTGGCCTTTCGCCATCTTCGACGTGTCAATGACGGCGGCAGCCGGCTTTTCCGGCTCCCCACCGGACGAGTCCGTTCGACCGGCGGACTTTGCGCTGGCTTCCTCAGCGATTTGTCTTTCGGGCGCTTCGAGCGGGGATTTCATTCCTTATAAAATCTCGTTCCATCGCGGGCGTGCTTCTTCAATATCTCGCACGGCGAAAATTTCTCCTCAGTCTGCGCCAGCCGTTCCAGTTCATCGACGACTTGTTTCAGTCCAAAATACTCCGCGAACCGCAATGGTCCACCTTGGAACGGCGCGAAACCGGTTCCCAAAATCATTCCGTAGTCCGCGTCCTCCGGCGAATCGACAACGTTCTCCTCCACACAGCGCGCGGCTTCGTTGACCATCAGGAAGATCAACCTGTGCGCGAGTTCCTCTTCGTTCAGCTCCGAAAGCTTTCGAGGAATGTCCGGTCCCTCGGCGTCGTCCGACTCGCCGTGCAACGCCCGCCGCCACTGCACGAGCGATTCGTTAGGCGTCTGCGCTTTACCCTCGTATTTGTAAAAACCGGCGCCTGCTTTGCGGCCAAGCATCTGGCGATCGCGCAACCAAAGCAGGACGGTCGAAACGTGATCGCGCCGCCCGTAGGCACTCTCAAGTGTGTTACCGATATCCACAGTGATATCAACGCCGATCTCATCGATCAATCGCAACGGCCCCATCGGCATTCCCCATTGCACCAGCGCGTTGTCGATCCTGGCAGGATCCGCGCCGCTCTCGAAAAGCTCGGCAGCATCAAGCAAATACGGAAACAAAACGCGGTTAACCAGAAAACCTGGGCTGTCGCGCACCAGGACGGGAAGTTTTCCGATTTGGCGCGCAAAGGCCAGCGTCCGCTCACGTGTGTCGTCCGACGTTTGTTTTGCAATCACGACTTCAACCAGTTTCATTCGGCTGACCGGATTGAAAAAATGAAGGCCAATCACGTGCTCAGGTGAAACGGTAGTGTCGGCGAGCCTGCCGACCGGAAGGGCCGACGTATTTGTGGCAACGATCGTTTTCGGGCCGGCCTGCATCCCCAGCTCACGAAAGATTTCTTTCTTTATCTCAAATTTTTCCGAGGCAGCCTCGATGATGAATTGCACGTCGCGCAATTCCATCGGCGCAGTGGAGGCGACAATCCGCGCGCGGCCTGCTTTTGCTTTCTCCTCAGTCATCAAACCAAGCTTTACGGCATCTGCGTAGGTTTTCTCAATGTTCGCGAGGCCGCGATCGACCTGCTCACGTGCGATGTCGCGCAGAATAACGGTCACGCCGCGCGAGCTAAGCCATTGCGCGATGCCTGAGCCCATTACGCCGGCGCCGATCACTGCGGCATGCACTACCTTCTCCGGCGCCGCTTTCGAAGTTCCTTTCTTGTATTTTTCAGCGAGGAAAAAATTGCGGATTAAGTTTTGCGTCGATTCCGATTTACCAAGATCGACAATTGCATCCAGCTCCATCCGCAGCGATTGGTCTGGCGAAATCGACAAAGTCTTGTTGATGATTTCCCAAGCACGTTCTGGTGCGGCGTTTCCTCGTTGCCCTGGAGGGACGAGCTCCTGCGAGGCCGGCGTCGCACGAGTTCCATCATCTAATTTGCGTTTTCCGTCGCGCAACGTTTTCCGCGCCAGCTCGAGAAGTTTCTCGCGGGGAGCGACCTCATCGACCAAGCCCAGCTTCCTGGCTTCCTGTGCCGAATAAAGTTTTCCATTTGCAATCACTTCCGCCGCTTTCTCGACCCCAATCAACCGCGGCAGACGGGTACAACCGCCCCAGGCGGGAATAAGGCCCAGTGTTGTCTCGGGAAGTCCGATCCGCGTGGCTGGGTCATCCGAAGCGATCCGATAGTCGCACGCAAGTGTCACCTCGTAGCCGCCACCGGCGGATGCACCGTGAATTGCGGCGACTGTCGGAATTTTCAACTCCGCGAGCCGATTCAAAACCTGTTGCCCGTGAGCGATGAAGGCCCGCATGTCGCCACTTTGGGCTTGTTGTAGCAGGGTCTTTAAATCAGCCCCTGCCACGAAAATGGATTTTTTCGCCGACGCGATGATGAGGCCACGCAAGGAGGCATCATTCTCAACAGAATCGAGATGTTCATTCAACTCGTCGAGCGTAGCTGCGTCGAAGATGTTCGCGCCGGATTCAGGGCGATCGAAGACAAGCAAGCAAACGTGCTCGTCGCCGATCTCGCGCCGCATCATCGGACCTGTAGCAACTGCAGGCATAGAGATTATTTTGGCTCTTTTTCGGGCAATTCCAAGCGGAGACGAAATTGCCACGGCCAAAACAATATCTAGAGATTCCTCGACTTCGCTCGGAATGACAAGGGCAGGTTTCCGCCAAATGCCAAGCGGAGAAGCACTGGAGTAGCGGAGTAATGGAGTAATCGGACTGATGAGGCAAATACGGCCAATGCGTTCGTGACATTACTCCATAATTCCACCACTCCATTATTCCATTGCTGCTCCGTTGCTTTAGGCGAACGCGAATGTTAGAAACGCGACATGGTTGGCAAACTTCTCGCGCCAGAAATCAAGAGCCTGATCGACGCCCGAAATTTCGGGGCGTTGCGGGAGCTGTTTCGCGAATGGCCACCGGCCGATGTCGCCGAAGTAATTCTCGATCTTCCCGAAGACGAACAGGTGATCATCTTTCGCGTCCTGCCGGCGGCGCTGGCGGCGGACGTCTTCGAATACATCGGAGTCGAGGAACAGCAGAAATTGTTACGCGCGATGGCACACGAGCAGGTCGGGGCCATCCTCAACGAGATGTCGCCGGACGATCGCACGGCGCTCCTGGAGGAGTTGCCGAGCGCTGCGGCTCGACAGTTGATCCGTCTGCTCACACCGGAAGAACGCCGCGTGGCCACGGCGCTGCTCGGTTATCCGGAAGACAGCGTTGGTCGTTTGATGACGCCGGACTTTATCCAGGTGAAGGAAGATTGGACGGTGCAGCATGTACTCGACTACGTACGCCAGTACGGCCGCGACACTGAGACGCTAAACTTCGTTTACGTTGTCGATGAGCGCGGCAAATTGATCGACGACGTGCGGATGCGTGAGTTCCTGCTCCGACCGCTTACAGCGAAGGTGAGCGAAATTCGCGATCAAAGCTTCGTGGCGTTGAATGTGACCGATTCTCGGGAGGACGCGCTAAATGTTTTTCGCAGGTACGACCGCGCTGCGCTGCCAGTGGTCGATTCCAGCGGCGTGCTGGTGGGCATCGTCACGAGCGATGACATGCTCGACGTCGCGGAAGAGGAAGCGACCGAAGACATCCAAAAACTCGGCGGCATGGAAGCATTGGACGAGCCGTACACAACCATTCCGTTTCTGCGGATGGTAAAGAAACGCGCGACCTGGCTGATCATCCTGTTTCTCGGCGAAATGCTGACCGCTACGGCGATGCAGGGTTATAACAGCGAGATCGAAAGGGCGGCCATTCTTGCGATGTTTTTGCCCTTGATCATTTCCAGTGGCGGCAATTCCGGATCGCAGGCGACGACGCTGGTCATTCGCGCGATGGCTCTCGGCGAATTGCGTCTGCGCGATTGGTGGCGCGTCGTCCGCAAGGAATTGCTGTCGGGATTTTCACTCGGCTTAATTCTTGGAACCATCGGTTTTTTCCGAATCACGCTGTGGCAATACCTGCACATTTTTGATTACGGAAAATATCACTGGCTGGTTGCGTTAACTGTCGGGGCTGCACTCGTGGGAGTGGTGCTGTGGGGAACTTTGAGCGGCGCCATGCTTCCCTTCTTGCTGCGCCGTTGTGGACTCGATCCGGCGGCGTCATCGGCACCATTCGTCGCGACGTTGGTCGATGTAACAGGACTGGTAATTTATTTCAACGTGGCGCTGTTCATTCTTCGCGGCACACTGCTATAGGACCGGTTAGCGCCCCGAACTGTAGCCGCGGGCGCTGACCGCGGTTGCTGGCCCATGGCAAGCTCTGGGATTGCCGAGGTCAGCGCCCTCGGCTACAAAGGAAACGGGGTATGTTATCCATCCAAAAGATCTTTGGGCGCGACGAAAAGTTCTACGATTTACTCGAACAAAGCGCCGAAGAGGCAGACGCGAGCGTGCATCATTTGATCGCCCTGCTGGAACGGCTCGAGCAACACGAGTCGCCACAGAGCCTTGAACAATTCATTCTCAGCCGGCGCAAGGACAAGGAAATCACTCAGGAACTTACCGAGCAGCTTTGCAAAACGTTCATTACACCTTTGGAACGCGAAGACATTCAGGCACTAGCCGGCGCCCTGTATAAGATACCGAAGACCGTGGAGAAAATCGGTGAACGTGTTTTGATCTGTCCGGAAGACTTGCACGGCCGCGATTTTCGCAAACAGGTCGAGCTCCTCGATCAAGCGGCGGAAACAGTCATGGCCATGGTAAAACAATTACGCAAGGGCACGGACGCGGCGACCGCGCGCGAGATGAACGCAAAACTCCAGTTGATCGAGGGCGAGGCCGACAAACTCGAACTCGATCTGTTGCGCGATCTTTACCAGGGCGATTACAAAACGAAGCAGGTGATTTTTCTGCGCGATCTGTTCTCATTGATTGAAAAGGTGATCGATCGTTGCCGGGACGCGGGCAACATCATCCTCCAGGTCGCGCTGAAATATTCGTAGCTCCGGAAGCTTTCGGCGCTGCGGCGTATGCTCACCTTCCTCTCCGTCGTAGTCGCGGCAATCATTTTCGAATACAGCAACGGCTTTCATGATGCCGCCAACGCGATTGCAACGGTGGTCTCGACCAAAGTTCTTACGCCGCGTCAGGCCATTGCGATGGCGGCTTTTTTTAATCTCACGGGCGCACTTCTCGGCGGCGCCGTCGCATCGACGATCGGCAAAGGCCTTGTGGACACTAACGTGGTCACAATGCCTACGGTTCTCGCCGCGGTTGTTGCTGCGTTCGTGTGGAACATCACCACATGGTGGTTCGGTTTGCCTTCGAGCTCGAGTCACGCGCTCATTGGCGGACTTTGCGGAGCAGCGCTTGCGACGGCGCGCGGCGATTGGTCGGTCATAAAGTGGAACGCCGGCGTATGGCCGAAAGTTGTTGTGCCCATGATCACCTCGCCTCTCGCTGGATTTATTTTTGGCGGGCTACTGATGTTTTTGCTTTTCCTAACGCTTCATCGTTTCACGCCGCATTTTGTGAACACGCTATTTGGCAAGCTGCAAATCTTTAGCGCAGCGTGGATGGCGCACAGCCATGGCTCAAATGATGCGCAAAAGACTATGGGTATCATCGCGCTCGCACTTTTTACCGGCACCAAAGCAGGCAGCTTCGATCATCTGCCAGACTCGCTGGCTTTTCTTAAGACTCCGAGCTTCGTCCTGCCTGTCTGGGTCGTCGTTCTCTGCGCACTAACCATGGCCGTTGGGACCGCCGCGGGCGGTTGGCGGATCATTCGCACGCTCGGTCATCGCATGGTGAAATTGCAACCGGTGAACGGCTTCGCCGCCGAAACCACCGCCGCATTGATTATCCAGGCGGCAAGCTACTACGGCATTCCACTCTCAACTACGCATGTAATCACAACGTCGATTATGGGCGTAGGCGCCGTAAAACGTTTCAGCGGAATGAGGTGGACTGTGGTCGAGCGAATTATCTGGGCCTGGCTCTTCACTCTGCCGGCAAGCGGCCTGATTGGTTACGCGCTCGCGCGTGTTGCGACTGCTACATTTTAGAAGTGGCAACCATCTGAACCGTTTGGCAGGGATGTTATTACTTCTTCGAGAGAGCATCGAAGGACGACGACCAAGCTATAATTTGTCTAGTTCTTCAATCACTTTCTCCATGCCGCTGACCACCAGCGTGAACCGATCGTAATCCAGTTTGTCAGGAGTATCACTCGCAGAATGATAATAGGGATAGCGAAACGGCGCAGTGTCGGTGACCATGATGCCGGGGTAACCGTTCCGCCAGAATGACCATTGATCGGACCAACTGACGCCGGGAACGAATGAAGGAAGCGCCGCGCCTTCGGACGGAATCTTTGCATGTTCGCGGAAGAGCGCGACGACGCGACGGAGCAAGGCCCGCGAGTGAACGTTGCCCACAAATCCGATGAAGTTGCCAACCTTCGGATAAAAGGCGCCTAGTACTCGCGACGGATAGGTTTGCGAATGTGGTGCATCGGAAAAATAGCCGATCGTTTCGAGGCTGATCATCGCGGAGATTTTGTCCCCGCGCGCTTTGCATCTACCGGCGTAAACAAGGCTTCCCATTTCGCCCGACAAGAAATAAGGCGGCTCCTCGTTCACGAACGCGACAAAGCGCATCGTGTGCTGCGTTTTTCTGTTGGCGAAGCGTCGCGCCAAAGCAAGCGTTGCAGCGACACCGCTGCCATTGTCATTCGCGCCCGGCGAGCCAAATACTGAATCGTAATGCGCGCCGATTAGAAGAACCTCTGGACGAACGCCGGGAATCTCAACTTCGATGTTGTGACAGGCTTGGCCACGCAGTTCATAAGTGTCCCGTCGTGGACGAAGGCCGGCTCGAGAAAAAGAATCTTCGATAAAATCGGCAGCGGCGTTGAGCTGCGCGTAATGCCACATATTTCGCTCGCCAATTTCTCCGGCGAGCTTTTGCACATCGGCGCGGAGCTCTTCGCGCAGCTTAACCTCATCAGGCGACAATGGCGCAGCCTTCGAAATATTCTTGCCGGGCATCCTCATTCCGAACCACCAGAGTAACGCAACAACCGCAACGACGGCGATAAGAACGCAAAGTGCGCTGAAAAGAATGCGTTTGAAGATCACGCGATCTTTTTTCGAAATCGCAAAGCGCAGAGAGCAAAAAGCAGGTTCGACATCAGAATGAGAACGACAAGGTTCGGCCAGTATTCGAAGAGATTTGCTCCCCGCAAAATGATGGCGCGCATGAGCGCAATAAAATAGGTCGTGGGAAAGAGCGTGCCGAGCGCATAAAAAATCCAGGGCATGGTTTCACGCGGAAAAATGAAACCGGAAAAGAAAACGCTCGGCAACAGAAACACCATCGACATTTGCAGCGCTTGCATCTGGTTTTCAGCATAGGTCCCGACGAGCAAGCCGAGACTGAGCAACGCAAACACATACACCAGCGTTGAAAAGAGCATCGCCACGATATTGCCTTCGATGGGGACGAAAAACAGAAACCGCATAACAAGAAACAGGACCACTGCCATGGCCATTCCGATGCACAAATACGGCACTAGCTTACCGAGCATCAGGCCGGCGCTACTCAAGGGACTGACAAGTAATTGCTCCAGAGTCCCACGCTCTCGTTCACGCACAAGGGCCATGGCGGTCGCGACCGTCGTTCCGATTTGTAAGACGATCCCGATCACACCCGGCACATAAAAATTCGGGGCGCGCATTGCGGGGTTGTAAAGCATCTGCGGCCGAATATCGATCGGCACTCCCTGGCGGCCGGTGTCATGCAGAAGCGACTCGACTGATTGGGTCAACGCCACGCCAAGACCCGTGTTTAGAGCTTGGAGAGCTGTCGTGGAATTGGATCCATCCACAAGCAATTGCACCTGCGCGGAGTGGCCTGCGTTAAGTTCGCGGGTAAAGTTCGGCGGGATGTCCAGCGCGGCATAGGCGCGACCTTTGCGCATTTCGCTCTTGAGCTGATCCAGGCTTTGCACTTCGCCCACCACGCGAAACGTCTCTGTGTTAACGAAGCGATCGATCAACTGGCGGCTCTCAACCGTGCGGTCTTCGTTCAGAATAAGCATCGCCATATGTTTTACGTCGTTGTCGAGCGCGTAACCGAACGCGACCATCTCGATCAGCGGCGGAAAAAACATGAAGAAAAGCGTCATCGGATCGCGCCAAACGATGATGAATTCCTTGAACAGAATTGCGCCGAGCCCGCGAAAGAATTTGTGTTTCATATGTTTTCTTTAGTCATCCCGAGCGGAGCGAGGGACCTCTCATATGCTGAAAGAGCATCGGCGATAAATCCGCCCACTTCGCGTTCATGGTCTCGACCAATGCGTTCTTCTTTTCGCGCTGCCAGCCCTTGATTTCCTTCTCACGCGCAATCGCGTCTCGGGGATCGTTGAAGCGTTCGTAATATACCAGTCTGTTAACCTTGTAAGTCTTTGCGAAGCCTTCTATCTCGCCGTTTTGATGTTGCGAGACTCGTCGCATTAAACTGTTTGTTATCCCGGTATATAGAACGACGCGGCTGCGATTGGTCGTCATGTAGACGTAGAACGCCTTCATCAATTCGTGAGGTCCTTCGCTTCGCTCAGGATGACAGTGATCATCACGCGGCCTTCTGTTGTTCAGCAGCATGTTTGGCCGAAAGCTCGACAAACACGTCTTCGAGCGAAGGGCCTATTTCGTGAATCTCGGAATGACCGACGCCGACTTTGCGCAGTTGCTCGTCAATCTGGGCGCGCTTGACAGTTTCATCGACTAGCAAATGCATCGATTGACCGAACACCGTGGCACTGCGCACTCCGCGCATTTCGTGCATCGCGCGCAATGCCGTGGTCACATGATCGCAAGTCACGTCGAGCCGGCGCGTTCCGGGCGGATTTACATCCGGTAGTTTTTTTAGCTCGTCCGGCTCACCACATACGATCAACTTCGAAATGTAAATGTAACCCACGTGATCGCAGCGCTCCGCTTCGTCCATGTAATGGGTCGTCACGAAAAGCGTCATGCCTTTACCGGCGAACTCAAAAAGCAAATCCCACAGTTCGCGCCGGGCGACCGGATCAATACCAGCCGTTGGCTCATCGAGAAACAGCACGGCCGGTCTGTGCATGAGCGAGCAAGCCATTGCCAGACGTTGACGCCAGCCACCGGAAAGCTGCGAGGCGCGCCTGCCGATGTATGGCTGAAGATGCGTTGTTTCGATCATTTCCTCGCGCCGCTGATCCAATTCGCGACCGCTCAAGCCATAAAGTTTTCCTGCAAAGATGAGGTTCTCATTCACGGTCAGCTCGTCATAGAGCGAAAATTTTTGCGACATGTAGCCGATCATTTCCTTAAGCGGCTCGGTATCTCGCACAACATCGTGGCCCCCGATTCGAGCCGTGCCCTCGGTCGGCTCGAGAATTCCGCACAACATCCGGATCACGGTTGTTTTCCCGGAACCGTTCGGGCCGAGAAACCCGAAGATCGATCCTTTTCCGACCGAGAATGAAACGTGATCGACGGCCGTGAACGTGCCGAAGCGCTTCGTCAGACCCTCAACTTCGATCATCGGCTCGGCCACTTTCTCATCCGATTGGGTTTTCCTATCGTCCGTGCTCATTCGTGGTTGTTCAGCTCATTTCACATTCGGAAAGTAAACATCGGCGGCCATCCCGGCGCGCAAACGATCGTCGTCGGGAGGCAAACGAATCTTCACTCCAAACACCTGTTTGATACGGTCCGCGACCGTTTGCACGTTGCGCGGGGTAAACTCGGCCTGACGATTTATTTGCTCGACGACGCCGTCGAAATCTTTGCCGGGAAACGAATCGACGCGGACGCGAACATGCTCACCAAGCTTGATCAAACCCAGCCAGGATTCCGGAACATAAACACGCACCCACAGATGTCCCGTCAATATGAGCGTGGCGGCTTCACGATTCGCTGGCAGCACATCGCCCACTTTCACACTGAGCACCTCGAGAATGGAATCGGCTGGCGCAGTCACCTGCATTTCTGCTAACTGTGCATCGATATCGGCGAGTTGTGCATGCGCCTGCGCGACACGCATCTTCGCAGCGGCAACATTCTTCTCCTGCGTTTTCGCGGAGCTGCCCGCGCGTTCAGCATCACTCGAAGAAACGACTCTCCGCTGAAGTAAATCCTGCTGACGCCGTGCTTCATCTTGCAAGAACACCAATTGCGCCTGTTGTGCGTCCGCATCGTGGACCGCCGTATCGATTTGTGCGGCGGCAAGATCGCGACGCGCTCGCAGCTCTGACGCATCCAATTGCGCGATTAGTTGGCCTTCGTGCAAATGATCGCCTTCCCACGCCAAAATTTTCTCGACGCGTCCACCCGCGCGCGGGCCCACATGCGCTTCGTCCACTTCGATGGTTCCCGAAACTGCCTTCCCACGACCGCCGCAATCGGCGAGCAAGAAAAGTAACGTCAAAGCTCCCACTGCGCGCATCAACTCCGAAAGTCTTCGCGAGCCCCGATCCTTTCGGGGTTGTTCGCCACGGCGAATCCGTCCTCGTGCGAATCGATCTTCCCCAACGAATGACGCATTCACGCTTTCCGTCCCTTTGATGTCAGCGCGCCTTCGAGAACAATCTTAAGAATCCCGGCGAAGCCTTCTTTCGGCATCATCCCAAGCTCCTCCATCTTCGGCGGATTCATGATCGATTGAACCATCGCCAGCAAAATTTCAATGATCAGTTTGGCCGGAACATCCTTGCGCACCATTCCCGCCCGTTGACCCTCGACGAAAAATTTTCCGAAGTAGCGCTGGATTAGCGCGGCCCGGCGGCGTTCGACGAGTTTGAAGACTTCCGGCGCTTTCTGGCGCATATCGCGCACAAACGGCGGCTTAATCTCATCCAATTCGCGGTGCGTACCGGCTAACAACTCCTGCAAAGCCGCTGGGAAATCGTGCCGGTGCACGCGCGTAACTTCCTTCAGCGTCGCTTCGACGCCTGCGAATTTATCGGCCAGCACGGCCTCGAGAAGGTCGATCTTGCCCGGAAAATGCGCGTAGAGCGTTTTCTTACTAATGCCCAGCTCCTCCGCCAGATCATCCATGGTCACACTCCGGAATCCGTGGCTGAAAAAGTGGACCCGCGCAGCATCGACAATTCGCTGCCGGTTCGGATCGCCCTTTCGGCTTCGCGGACGCCGTTTGTGTGCCCGTTTCATATTCATGGTAGTCTTATCACAGTTCGGAAACTAATCCAGTATATTTAGTTTCCATAGTCGACTGCCGATATTTTGATGTCTCACTTTTTACTCAGGCAGCCGTAAAGTGTGAAATGGCCGGTCACTCAGGAACACCGCTACCACAAAAGCTGGGAATCAAACCTGGCTTGACCGGCGTCACAATCAACGCGCCGACAAACTATCGTCGATTGTTAGGTACAATTCCCGAAGGCGTAACTTTTTCCGATCGCTTGAAGCCCGATTCGAGTTTTGTCCACGTTTTTATTCAGAAGCGCAGCGAATTGGAGAAGCGATTGTCCGCCTTACGTGAGAAAATCGCGGACACCGGAACAGTTTGGGTCTCCTGGCCAAAAAGATCGTCTGGCGTGCCTACTGATGTGACGGAAGACGTGGTGCGCGCTGTCGCACTACCGGTCGGATTCGTCGATGTAAAAGTGTGCGCGATCGATGAAACCTGGTCCGGATTAAAATTGATGGTTCGTCGCAGCAACCGAAAACTACCAGCTAAAAAATGAAAACACACTTGATTAAGTTATCCGCGTGTAAAATCGCCAGCCTTATCGCGATTTGCGTATGTTTCTGGCTTCACACTATCTTTGCCCAAGAAACAAACATTCAGAAGGCGAGCGGAAGTCAGGGCCAGACTAATAGTAACCTTTTTCAAGCCTCAAAGAACGGCTTTAGCGCGATGATGTTTTTTACCGAGGACTTAGACTTTCCGAAGAATTTTGCTCAAGGCGGCAACATAACCCTTAATGCAACAACCTCGGTTCGCGTGGACACTCCTTTTCTCTTAACCGTTTCGTTTTCGGGGCCCGGTGTTACGAGTGAAGGCAATGCAGATGTAGCCCTTGATATCACAATTACTAAACCCGATGGAACGACCTATTTTGAAGCAAAAGATGCTCCTGCATGGAAAGGGCGTTATCCTTACAGCGAGACAAGCACCCAACTCGCAGACGCAGTGGTTAAGTTAACTATTGAGTCCAAGGACCCCGTCGGGCGCTATACTGCAAAAGGGACGATCCGAGACAAGGTAAAGGGTATCGATTTACCTATCGAAAAGACATTCGACGTCACAAAATAATGCCAAACCAGGACGCTCCATTTGCCTCGTGCGAATTCAACTTACCGGATTGAAGTTGCCAAGCAGTTGCGTCTCGCCTCTTTGTTACCTGAAACGCAAAAGCTCGATCGATAGCCCGATAAACAGCAGCAGCGAGGCGAAAAAGGTATTCCCGTAGAGCTGCGCACCGCGCGGAAATATCAAGCCTACAGCGAGCAACGCCAGCGCGGGCACACACCACCACAGAAGGGACGAAACTTTTTTAACGAGCACACGTTGGGTTATCACTGCAAATGGCAGCATCAGCCAGGAGTAAAAGTAGCCAAACGAAAGTGGTGTCACGATCAGCATCAGCAAAAGGAGCAGAGCGAATTCGATTGCATCGCTATCTGCCGTTCGCATGTCGCGTCGGGGCATCGCCGCGATAAACAACATGCTCAGCGCCAGTGCGACGCTGAAGATAATTCCATTGACGACCGGAAACCTAAGATCTGCGAAGTTCACGTAAATCGGCTGGTGCGGCGCAGAAGCAGCATCGGCATCGACGTGGCGCAGCAGGCGATTGCTAACACCAATGAAAGATTGATTTTTCCACGTGTAGCTGCGCATCGGGCGCTGCCCAACGGTGGCTTCGCTGTATTTCAACATTCCAACGCTCCATTTCTCCAGGTCGCCCCACACGCGTTCAAATCCTCGGAACGGCGCCGGTAAAATGAGAATCAGAAATACAAGTGTCGCGACAAGACTAACGGCTGCTTTCCAGTAACGTCTGTAAACCAGATAAATGATGGCAAGTACCGGGAATGCTTTGATCGCAGCGGCAACTGCAATCAAGCCGCCACCGACGATTTCGCGTTTCGCGCGCAGCGCAACAAAAGCGCCAAGCATCAAGGCAAGCAAAACCAAGTTGGGCTGGCCAAGGTGATAGCTCGACCAGATATAAACGATCACCAGCAGACTCGGAACGAAATAGAGCCACCGATTTGTTGTGCCTCGGCCGCCGGTAGCCAGCACGGCACTCAGCTTCGCACTGTAAAACCAGGCGACCGAATTGATCGCGACAAGAAGAAAAATCAATCCTCCCTGGCCAAGCAAGCTCGCCCCTGTCAGAAAAAGCGCGCAGGGCGGCGGATACATGAAATCGTACTTACCAGCACGAAAGAAATAGATCTCATCACCCGCCAGCACCTGTTTGCCGGTGGTGTACCAGAGTTTGTAATCGAAGATGCTGTGACCGCGGAGGTACCGCAGCAGTGGAAGCACGGAAAAGACAGTCGCCGTCACGACAAAAGCCCAAAGCAATGCGCGAAGCGCGACTGGGGTGTTGAATCGGCGATTCAAGGTGAATCCCGAACCCACGGCGGGTGCTCTCACGTTGCCGCTAATTTTATGTTACATATGTAACACGAAATTGACGCAGGGGCTTCCGGCTTCACGGTTGTATGTTCTGGGCGGTCGCGGCGATGGGCGGACGCGCCTTATGCCACTCTGTGCCCTGCTCGTAGGCGTGCGCCATTTGCAGAATGCGCGCTTCATCCAGCGGTTTGCCTAGCAACTGCAAGCCAATCGGTAGGCGATGCCCGTCCACCTCCGCGAAACCACACGGCACACTGATTCCGCAGATTCCAGCCAGGTTGGCTGCGATCGTGAAAATATCGGCGAGATACATTTGCAACGGATCTGCGGTGCGTTCGCCTAGTTTGAACGCCGGCACCGGCGACGTCGGTGAAATCAACGCATCGACTTTTTCGAATGCGTTCACGAAATCCTGGCGGATCAGCTCGCGCACTTTTTGCGCACGCAAGTAATAGGCGTCGTAATAACCCGAGCTCAAAACGTACGTGCCGAGGATAATTCGCCGTTTCACTTCCGGCCCGAAACCGTGCTCACGCGTGCGGCCATAAAGATCGAGCATGTCCTTGGGATTTTCTGCTCGATATCCATAACGAACGCCGTCAAAGCGAGCGAGGTTGGCGGAGGCTTCCGCCGTAGCCAGAACGTAATAGACCGCGACCGCGTAATCAGTATGGGGCAATGAGACATCGACAATCTCGGCCTCTAACGAATTCATCTGTTTCACCGCGGTGTCGATCGCAGTTTTCACTTGTGGATCGATCCCTTCGATCATGTATTCCTTCGGCACACCCAACCGGACTCCGCGCAAGTCGTTTCGGAGTTTTGCAGCGTAGTCAGGCACCGGCTCGTTGAGAGAGGTGCTGTCTTGCGGATCATGACCTGCGATCGCGTTCATGATAAGGGCTGAGTCGCGGACAGTTTTGGTCAACGGCCCGATTTGATCGAGTGACGAAGCGAACGCGACGAGACCAAATCGCGACACCCGTCCGTAAGTCGGTTTGAAACCGATGACACCCGACAGCGCAGCAGGTTGCCGAATTGAGCCGCCAGTATCGCTGCCCAACGCACCGAACGCCGCGTCCGCCGCGACTGCTGCCGCCGAACCGCCACTCGAGCCGCCGGGTACGCGCGACAAATCCCACGGATTGCGCGTCAACTTCAGTGCAGAATTTTCGGTGGACGAACCCATGGCAAACTCGTCCAGGTTGGTTTTTCCAAATGGGATCGCGCCCGCAGCGCGCAATCTTTGAATGACAGTCGCGTCGTACGGGGCTCGATAACCGCGCAAGATCTTTGACGCGCACGTGCAAGGCTGACCCATCACATTGATGATGTCTTTGATCGCAAGTGGGACGCCGCCCAATGGAAGATCGACATTCGCCTCCTCCGCTTCTTTAATCGCAGCATCAATGTCCAGCGACAGATAAGCGCCAATTTCTCCATCGACAGCTTCAATGCGTTCTCGCAGAGCATCGATGGCTTCACGCGCGGAAACCTCCCGGCGACGCAACAATGATTGCAGATCGGCGATGCTAAGCGCCGGCAGATCCTTCTCCGTCATTCCACAACTTTAGGGACGATAAAAAGACCGTTCGCCTTTCGGGGGGCATTGCTCAACCCTTGTTCCGCCGTAAACCAGTCACGCGGCGCGTCCTCGCGGAAAACATTAAAAATCGGAAGTGCGTGGGCAGCCGCTTCCACACGGCTCACGTCAGCCTGACGAAGTTTTTCGACGTAATTCAGCACATCGCCCAATTGCTTTTGGAAAGCGTTCGCTTCCTCTTCGGACAGATTGATCCGCGCCAGTCTGGCGACGTACGCAACATCGAGATCCGCGGCCCCGGCCATGGCTGTCGTTCAGGAATGCAGGTTGCTGATTAGCCAAATAACAGCTGCTGCAAGCGCCACCAGAAGAAGGAGAAAAATGATTTGGCCGTCTCGCCGCTCTTTGCGCATCGAACGAGGACGCCTGGAACGTCTGCTTTCGCGTTGGTCTTGCGACGCGACCGAGACACGGAATCGTTTATCGGTTCGATTATCTTTTGGTCCTTGTTCCGCCCTGTTTTTCTCGATCAGCGGCACCTTCGCAACAAGCCGCTCGAGTTTTTCGAGTCTTTCGTGCAGTTCCGCTTCCTGTCGTGCAATTTCTTCCTGCCTGCGACGAAGCGGCGGGCTGGACTTAGGCGAACGATGAAACATCGCCATCACTTGCTCGCCATCCAAACGAAAAGAGCGAGGGCAACAGCGCCAAAGATAATGAGGGGCAAAGTAAGCGCGACGCCAATCTGGAACCAGTGAAAAAATGAACGCCCGTCGCTGCTCTCGTAACCCTCCGTCACGACGTCAGGCAGTGACGCATCGCCTTCATTTCCACCCGCTGCCTGCAACCGGCTGCGTTGCTCGTTGTACACCGTGCGCGCCTCGTCCACTGTGCTCAAAGCCCGGCTCAGTTCCTTATGTAAGTCGGAGGGATTCCAGCTCTTTGGATCAATCGCTTCAATCAATTCCAAATGTTGGCCGAAACTCTCCCGGGCTGCGCGGATCTGCTCGAGCCGGCTTTGTGCATTGTACCCTTCACGCTCGAGGACAACGAGCGAGCGAGTCAGTTTATCGGCCATTTCCGCGCGACCGTGCTCCAATTCCTCCTGGCGACGACTTAGTTCTTCCAGCTCGCGCTTTTGTTTTTCGATCTGCTCTTGCTGGCGTTTGAGCTGGAGCAGTTGCTCCTGCGCCTTTTGTACTTGCGAATCCAGATGCTCGGGAGAGATAGCTTCGTCCTCGCTCAATTCGAGCATTTGTTCAACCTGTCGAAGTTTTTCTGCCATGACAAATCGGGACTCGCCGTCCGGTCTCGCTGTAGCGCCACATTAAATGGCTCAATAGAGAATTCCAGATATTTTCGCTAAGCACGCGCGAAAATTTCGAGTCAACGTTTGTTCCGCAGCTACGACGTCGTCATCCCGAGCGCAGCGAGGGACCTCTCACAGGATGATCGATTGCGCTGACTATCCAATGGGACGTGGACTTCGTAGGCGAGGTCCCTCACTTCGTTCGGGATGACACACTGTGGGGATGCTAACGGCTCGGACAATGTGAACGCAGCTGTTCTTGTGAGATCCTTCTTCGCTCAGGGTGATATTTCGGCGTCATCGCCCCGGCATCATTTCCAGAAGGAACCCTTTGAAATATTCCGTTTCGGGAATTGTCGGCAGCACGGGATGATCAGGCGCCTGCTCGAACCCGCGCAACCGTCGCGCGGAACGCCGGGCGTCGACAAGCGCATCGGCGATTGTCTGCGAAAATGCGGTGTCGCTCACGTGATGCGAGCATGAAAAAGTCGCCAGCAGGCCGTTCTTCGACAAGAGCTTGAACGCGCGCATGTGCAATTCCCGATAGCCGCGCAACGCGTCGCGCAATCCGCTCCTGGTTTTTGTAAACGACGGCGGATCGAGAACAATCAAATCAAACTGCGCCTCGGCTTTTTCGGCCGCGCGCAGGAATTGAAAAACATCCTGCTCGATCCATCGCACTTTCAACTCATTGCGCACCGCGTTTCGTTTCGCAGCTGCGATGTTCTCGGAGCTTTCTTCAACACCGATCACATCCGCCGCACCCGCGCGGACGCAGGTCAGCGCAAATGCTCCCTGATTTGTGAAGCAATCCAGCACGCGTCGGCCAGGCGCGAATTGGGCGACGATCGAATAATTGTATTTTTGATCGAGATAAAAACCGGTTTTTTGTCCATGCAAAAGATCGAGTTCGAACTTTACGCCTTCGATTTCGATCTCGATTTGCGATGGCGCATCTCCGCGCAAAACGTCAGTGTGCAATTCCAACCCTTCCGCATTGCGAACGGGCGCGTCATTTCGCTCAATGATTGTGACGTCTCCAAAAACATCAATAACTGCATTGGCGACCAAATCTCTTCGCATGTCCATCGCCAGCGTTAGCGTCTGCATCACGAAATGGTCGCCGTACCTGTCGATGATCAACCCCGGCAATCCATCGCTTTCGCTCCAAACGACCCGGCAGAGTTTGGGATCGATGCCACGTCGTGTCCGGTATTCTGTGGCTTGGGCGATGCGTCGTTTGAAGAAATCCAGGTCCAGTTCCTGTTTTCGACGCGAGAAACGGCGCGCCACGATTTGTGACTTGGAATTGTAGATCGCACTGCCGATCAGACGATCCTTACCGTCCTTGAGGGAGATGACATCGCCGTCCGCCGGTTTTCCAAAGACCTTCAGCACTTCGCTGGAAAATACCCAATCGTGTCCGTGCAAAATTTGCGCCCGCGGTTTGACAACAATTCCGGCCATAAAAGAATTCAAGCTCCAATGCTCAATTACTCTGCCACTCCGAGCGGAGCAAAGCGTAGTCGAGAATGGAGCGGCCAGGGAAGCCGCGACATAGACGGGGAGGCCGGAGGCTGAGCGAACGGGAAGTGAGCGAATCAAATCTCTTAGATCAGAGATGCCTCGACTCCCCTCGACACAACAAAACAGCATGCGAGTTGAAAGTTGAGCGTTGAGCGTTGAGCATTTGCCCATGCAAACCGCTACCCAATCCTCCGTCGAGCTTCCCGGAATCAAAAAACTGCGCAGCGGCAAGGTGCGCGAAGTCTTTGATCTTGGCGACGCGCTATTGTTTGTCGCAACCGATCGCATCTCGGCTTTCGATGTGATCTTGCCCGACCCAATTCCGTACAAGGGCGCGGTCCTCAATCAAATTTCCGCGTTTTGGTTCAAGCGTTTCGAGACGATCCAGAATCACCTTGTCACATCGAATTTCGAAGAGTTCCCGAAAGAGTTGCAACCGTTCCGCGAGCAGCTCGCCGGACGCTCGATGATCGTAAAGAAGACAAAGCCGCTTCCGGTGGAATGCGTGGTGCGCGGCTATCTTGCTGGGTCCGGTTGGAAAGAATATCAGGAGTCGCAGAATGTTTGCGGAATCAAACTTCCCGCCGGGTTAAAGCTGGCGTCGCAATTGCCGGAGCCAATTTTCACGCCGGCGACGAAAGCGGAGAAAGGACACGACGAGAACATCGACATGAAACGATGTGCTCAGATTCTCGGGGACGAAATCGCCAATCGCGTGAAAAAGTTAAGTCTCGAAATTTATTCGCGCGGCCGCGAGCACGCCGCACAGAAAGGAATTATCGTTGCAGACACGAAATTCGAGTTTGGCACCGTCGATGGAGAATTGCTTTTGATCGATGAATGCCTCACGCCGGACTCTTCGCGGTTCTGGCCGAAAGATGAATACGTCGTCGGGCAGAGCCCGCCCAGTTTCGATAAGCAGTTCGTGCGCGATTATCTGGAGATGCTCGACTGGAACAAGACTCCGCCTGCGCCGCGGCTGCCGAAGGGAATTATCGAAAAAACTTCCGCCAAATATCTGGAAGCATTTCGTCGCCTAACGAGTAAAGAACTCACCTGATCCGGGCGAGGATTTGCGCAGAAAATCCCTGCCGCCCGCCATTCATGTCCTACGGGCCCGCGTTTTTCCTGCTGTTGGAAGTGTTTGTTCTGCATTTTTCGCGCATCCTGTTTTACGGCGAGGTTATCTTTCCACACGATAATAGCTTCTTTCATTTCGCTGCTTCTGCCCGTTTTTTTCTCATACACTACGCAGGCGTTGGCTGCGAAATGGAAACGATCATCGCCGTTGCCAGACGGCATGGCATAGCGGTCGCCGAAGATAACGCGCACGGTCTTTACGGGAAATATCGCGATACCGCCGAGTGCCCTGCTACGAAAGCGGCATTGTGGGTTTGTTGAGATTTCCTATCGCATCGCCGCTGCGTTCATGTTACGCAGACGATCAGCAAGCTCTTTCATCACATGCGTCACGAAGTGCGGGTGCTGCTGAATGAGAAAATGGAACCGCCGTTGATCAATTGGTGCCAGTCGGCAGGCGGACTTCGCCACAGCGTTGGCAGCACGCGGACTGTCATCGATCAGCGCCATCTCGCCGATGAGGGCGCCTTCCCTTGCGGTCTCGACCACATAATCACCAAGCCGGACGTCCATTTCCCCTTCCAATAACACGTACATCTTGTCACGCTTGTCGCCTTCCCGGAAAAGGAAATCGCCCGGCGCGAGCTGCAGCGCGTCGGTATCTTGACGAAAAAGCTCCGCAGGATTCATGAGTGCAGCATCGTCGTCAAAACGAGATTACAGAGGAGTCATTACATCTGCCAAGTTACGATTGTGTGACAACCACTCCCGAGCGCCGTCCGCGAGGATTAACGCCGAGCGCGCTGCCCCGAAAGCGGCGCTATCGATTTGTTGACATTTCCTCGCGCGCAGCCGCCACAGCGTTCATGTCACGCAGGCGATCAGCCAGCGTTTTCATCACATGCGTCGCAAAATGCGGGTGCTGCTGAATGAGAAAATGGAACCGGCGTCGATCGATTTCCGCCAGTCGACAGGCGGTCTTCGCCACAGCGTTGTCGGTACGCGGACCGTCATCGATCAAAGCCATCTCACCAATCAGTACGCCTGGCCCAGCGGTCTCGAGCATAAAATCACCAAGGAAAATCTCGATTTCGCCTTCCAATAACACGTACATCTTGTCGCCGCTGTCACCTTCCCGGAAAAGGAAATCGCCCGGCGCGAGCTGCAGCGCGTCGGTTTCTTGGCGAAAAAGCTCCCCAGGATTCATAAATGCAGTTTAGCCGGCGAACAGACCTATAGAGGAAGCGAGATGCCTGCCAAGTTACAATTTTGTGACACCTGCTCCGAACGTCACGCGCGAACAAATTCTTCGTGTCCTTCGTGCTCTTCGTGGTTAATTTTCACCGCTTCTTAATGAAAGAACAACGGAAAACGTTAGAGCAACGCGAGCAAATGACGGATTTGGAGCGTCTCCGTCATTCCGCCTCGCATGTACTTGCGACGGCGATCTTGAAAATCTGGCCTGAAGCGCAGTTCGCCGCCGGCCCGCCAGTGGAAAACGGTTTTTATTACGACGTCGATCTTCCCCACCGCATTTCGCCCGACGATTTCGAAAAGATCGAAGCGGAGATGAAAAGTCAGATCAAAGCGAACCACCCGTTCGAGCGCATGGAAGTTTCGCGCGACGAGGCGCTCGAGCTTGGGAAGAAAGGCCGACTCGCGGCGCTGAGCGATCGGGATCAGCCGAGCAAGTACAAGATCGACATCATCGAGAACATTCCGCCGGACGAGAAAATCTCTCTCTATCGCAGCGGGGACTTTATCGATCTTTGCGCAGGCCCGCACGTCATGCGCACAGGAAACATCGGCGCGTTCAAACTTACGAACGTGGCGAGTGCCTATTACAAAGGCGACGAAAAGAATCCGCAGTTGCAACGCGTTTACGGCACCGCGTTCAAAACCAAAAAGGAACTCGACGAGTACTTCGTCCTGCTTGAGGAAGCGAAGAAGCGCGATCACCGCAAGCTCGGCAAAGAATTGGAGCTATTCGTCTTTGACGACGATGTCGGCCCGGGTTTGCCAATGTTTCTGCCTCGCGGCGCAGTCATCGCCGAGGAGCTGGAGAAACTCGCGAAAGAGACCGAGTTCGCCGCCGGTTATCAACGCGTTCGCACGCCGCACATCGCGCGCGAAAGCCTCTACAAAAAAAGCGGTCATCTCCCCTACTACGCCGAGTCGATGTTTCCGCCGATGGAACTGGATGAATATCGAGCGGAACGCGAGGAGCTTGAGTCAACAATTCAGGGAGGATGGCATCGACTCGGAATGCTCGCCGTGGGAGAAGCGATGAAGCGGGGCATCGATGAAGAAAATGCGGCGATGTACGCAGAGAAAATCATTCTTGGCGAAGAAGCGGCACTCGGAAAGTTGCCCACCAAGATCAAGGAAGCTTTTGATGATTACATCGCCGCTCAGAGAAAGCTCGAGAGGCTTCCCGGCACAGATCTCTATTTCCTCAAAGCAATGAACTGTCCGCATCATCACAAGTTGTTTGCAGCGATTCCTCGCAGCTATCGCGATCTCCCGCTGCGACTGGCTGAATACGGGACGTGTTATCGCTACGAGCAGAGCGGCGAGTTGTTCGGTCTCATGCGAGTGCGCTCATTGCAGATGAATGATGCTCATCTCTACATGACACCCGAGCAGTTCGAAGCGGAGTTCAACGCGGTCAACGAGATGTATCTGAATTATTTCAAGCTATTCGGGATCGACAAATATCTGATGCGTTTCTCGACGCACGATCCAACGAAGCTTGGCCAAAAATTCGTGGACGAACCGGAGCTTTGGAAGAGCACGGAGGTGATGACGAGACGCGTGCTGAAAGATTCCGGAATCGATTATGTCGAAGTCCCGAATGAAGCGGCGTTTTACGGGCCGAAGATCGACGTGCAGGCCTGGAGCGCGATCGGCCGCGAGTTTTCAATCGCGACTAACCAGGTCGATTTCGCGCAGCCGCGCCGGTTCGATCTTCGCTATAAGGACCGCGACAACGTCGACAAGATCCCGCTCTAATCGAGCATTACGCCGGCAATTTTCCGCTCTGGCTCGCGCCTGAGCAGGTGCGCATCCTCACCATCGGCGACGATCCGAAGCTAATGGATTACGCACGATCGATTCTCAAGGAATTGCGCGCTCATCAAGTTCGCGCGGAGCTCGACGAAAGCACCGACAAGATCAACGGCAAAATCCAGCGCGCCGAATATATCAAAGTTCACACCATGTTCGTGATTGGAAAACGCGACATGGAAGCCGACGCCGTGAGCGTGCGTATCCACGGTAAAGGCAACCTCGGTGCGAAACCGCGCACTGAAACAATCGCCGAAATTCTGCAGGCGATCAAAGAACGTCGTTCGTGAAGTCCGTTGCGGCAATCGGTGCGTTACTCATTTGCGCTGCGGCGCCAGGGGCCGAACTCCATCCAATTGTCGAGATCAAAAGCGGGTATCTGTTCGGGGCGACGGCCGATGGCAAGTGGATGAAAGCGGAAGAAGCCGCGAAGGCGCTACAGGATGAAAGGACGTATCAAGTTTACGGATTGACCCAATCACTCGGCGAAGCCAAGGGAGCCAAGCCGAAACCGTCAGAAGAGGATGTGTGTTCGGATATGTTGGTGGTACCGCTTTCTCCGAAGCCGAAAGGCGTCATCGCGCTGGCCGCGTCATGGAATGCCTTGCCGCGAAAGCCGCAGGTGTTGGATCCGACGCAGCAAGTCTATCTCGATGCGGTGCGAGACTTCCTAAACACAAAAGGAATCAAGCAGCCGAAAGCGAAGATCGAAAATATCACGCGCGTCGATCTCGACGGCGACGGCGAGGAAGAAGTGTTGATCAGCGCGACAAATTATTTTCAAAAGGAGGAGGCCGTGCCGATGCGCTCGCCGGCTGGCAGCTATTCGATGGTGTTGTTACGCCGGGTTGTGGCTGGAAAAGTGGAAACGCAGCTTGTCGAAGGCGAATTCTATTCGAAAGCCTATACAAACACGGAATTCAACGCACCAAATGCTTACAAAGTGATCGCGGTGCTGGATCTGGACGGTGACGGTAAGATGGAAGTCGTCGTAGGGTCGAGCTATTACGAGGGAGAAGAGACGACGATTTACCGGTGCCATCCGAAAAAGATTGAAGCTTTGCTTTCTGTCGCCTGCGGGGTGTGAAGCAAAGACGGTCCGGGCATGAGGTCACGTGGGAAGCCATCGCTAATATCTGTTTCGATCAAGGCGCCTCCTGGCCAGCAACGTTGACAAAGCAACAACTGACGTTGCAAGCAGACCCGTTAACCGGAGCATTTTCAGGCTGCCAGATCAGGAAATTCGGGCGTGCATTGTCAATCGCTCGGTCGTTAGGATCACGACATGAACCGGTGCCAAATCGTGACAATCATGATTTCCGTCTTGCTGCCGGCGTTTGTGGGCGCTGCAAACCCATTTCTCAGTGCGACAGACGACAAGCCGGTTTCCGCGAAATTTCGAGGAACCGAGTGGGGCGATGAGATTCAGCAGGAAGAGATCCCGCTCACCGCGCAAATCGTCATGACGCGCGTTGCCAAAATGCCGTGGGGCGCGATCTTCAAAATCGAATTCACCGATCTCAAATCGAGCGCGCCACAGAAGCGTGAAATTCGGCCGGATTATTTCATCGTGACAGATGACCGTATCGTTCTGTTAAACGAAGACGACAATGAAGCTGCTGTTAAGAAGATTTCAGCGTTGGATAAACCGCCCGAATTCGAGCCGGGCGACGTCTACGGGATTACGACGGGTAAATTCGGTCACGAAGATGGCTTATGGAAAACGACAATCAGCCTGAAAGGCGATCTGTGCGTTT
>WNFX01000964.1_pt1 | contig 29059 bp, 32 predicted proteins | sample 5400111 | NCBI WGS metagenome assembly WNFX01 (sample SAMN13153363, study PRJNA577476) | soil metagenome | isolation source: 40 cm soil or saprolite under grassland replicate 1 | place: USA:California | collected 2016-06-15 | reverse complement strand
GTCGGGTTTTCGATTACCGATTCCATAACATTTTTCCGCCTTAAAAACATTTTTAGTGCGTCTTTTATCTACAATAATTGCGGTGTGGCATTCTGTCTTTTTAGGGAGATTCTCGATTATCTCTAAATATTTTATCATTTTGAGTATAGTTTTGCGTTCGAGCTTTTTAGGTCCCTCATTTTGCCGGAAAAGTCCTAAAGTAAATGAGATTGATAGATCTATATGACTTATAGTTCTATGTCGATGTACATAAATTCCATTGCAAAATAATTTTTTGGCAAGTAGTATGTAAGCCAAGCATTCATTTCGAACAATAATCTCGTTCCACTTATTCATTTAGCCAACCTGGGCTGAAAAATTCATAAACAAATAAGCATATTGGTACTTTTCAAACCGCGAAATCAATCAAAAGAAAAATGTATAAACCATTGGGAGTCTATGGTCTAAGAACAACATGAGCATAATTGATGTCTCGGACTAGTTGAAGGAAAGTAACATCTACGAATTAGTAGTTTAGCATACCTCTGTGGAAGGGTATGGACATTGATTCTGGTCACAGTTTATTTGTAGGGGTGGGGGTGATATTATTGCTACTAGGTTATTTGGATTAACCACGTGGAAGATGACTAAATGAACAAATGCTGCAACAGATTTTATTTTATTTTTTGTAATAATATAGAAGCATATGCATAGTGTTCCATTAGACATCTGCGTACATAGAAAATTCGTGAGGATGTGGTCTTACTGCTACTTCATTGTGCTCTTTGATTTCGTGTTCAATTATGCTATCGATGGCGTCGTCGCCGAAGATTGGTTTTAGGAATGATCTATCGCTGTCTAGCGCCTCATATGCTTCTCTTAGACTCGCAGGCAGCTGCTTAACACCAAGTTCCCTACGTCTCTGTGGGCTCATTTTAAAAATATCTTCATCGACAGCATTACCCAATGGTTTCTTCTTCATAATACCGTCTAGTCCAGCAGCAACTATAGCGGAGAATGCAAAGTAAGGATTGCATGAGGGGTCAGGCGCCCTGAACTCAATTCTCTTCATCGCAGCAAATTTTCTGCCTTTGTAATGGGCTGGGATCCTAATTATTGCTGATCTATTACCCCTGCTCCATGCAATATATACAGGCGCTTCATATCCTGGTACCAACCTTCTGTAAGAGTTGGTAGTAGGTGCAACGATAGCAGCTAATGCATAAGCATGGTCTATAATCCCTCCACCAAAATAACGAGCAGTTTCTGACATTTCCGCATATTCGTCTCGATCATCAAAAAAGAGGTTCTTCTGTTTGTCCCAGAGGCTGACATTAACGTGCATGCCTGAACCGTTGTCAAGGGCAATCGGCTTAGGCATCATCGTAGCTATCATATCATATTTTTTTGCAATATTTTTAACAATATACTTGTAGCTTTGAACAGAATCGGCTGCATTCACAAGTGTGTCGTACCGAATATCAATTTCACATTGACCAGCAGTTGCGACTTCGTGATGATGAGTATCGCAAATGATACCAAAATCGTTACTGAGAACGTCTACACATTCATTTCTATAATCCATCAAAGTGTCACCCGGTGCACTTGGAAGATATCCTTCTTTTAGTCTTAGAACATATCCTACGCCCTCGGTGGACCACGGCGCTTCTCTTGAAGTTATCCTATAGCTCTGGCCGTGATAAGGTGTCATAGTGTTTACCTCGAGTTTATCAAAGACAAAGAATTCAACTTCTGGCCCCCAAAAAGACGACTCATAGCCTTTTTCTCGAACATATTTGGCTGCCTTGGTTGCGATTCCCCTCGGGTCGCGCGGAAACGGATTTCTCTGTGAACCGCCAGTTAGGATATCACAAATTAGTCTCGCTGTGGAATCCTTTTCAATCCACGGAATGGTGGCGTATGTCGATGGATCTGGTCTAAGAATTAAATCAGATTCGTGGATCTCCGTAAAACCACGGATTGAAGAACCATCAAGTTTTGGAAGACCATCCGCGAAGTCTTCTTCGTGAAACATGTTGGATGCCATAGTTGTATGATGAAATCTTCCGGTAAGGCCGGTAAACTGCAAATCAAGAAACTTGATCCTGTCATTTTTTAACTTTTGCATCACTTCCTCGGCCGTATATGACAAAGGTTCAATTTTACCGTCAATTACTTTATAGGGCAACCGCAGTATCTGTTATGATAGCAATTAATGTCATAATTAAGTTTTCAACTCGTATACTGTATCACGACGAATTCAGCGTGTGAGCAACTTCGGCTAATAATTTTATTCAAATTTTCGTCTATAGTCCATTTTGGAACGGCTGTCTTGTCTCTATTACTACACCACTATCCTTTTAAAGCCTATCATCCCAAATTCATTTCATTGTTCTAATGCAGTTGTTAAATTGGTAATCTCTGTTTGCCGAACTTTTCTATGATTGCTGCAATGCATTTGGTTGCCTTGTTAAGGAGATCAATTCTTGCGAATTCATTCGGTGAGTGGATTCGTGCGTAAATGGATGTACTTCCGACAGAGACACATGGAGCGCCTAGTATTTTAACAAATGAATGCATAGGTCCAGTTCCAGAAGATGAGACACTAACAATAGGTTCGACTCCAAAGGCTTCCTCTGCGGAATCTTTAACCTGTTTTACAAAGGGTTGATTGAGAGGGGTTCTAAATGCTGATTCTCCATGAATGAGTTTTATTCCAATATCAGCGCCAAACCCGTAATTTTTTAAATGATTAGTTAGTCGCTGGAGCTGCCTTTTGGGATCCATATCCGGGACTAACCTAAAATCAAGTTTAGTCAGAGCAGTCGAAGGAAGAACAGTTTTCGCTCCTTGACCGACATAGCCTGCTACAATGCCAGAAATGTTACACGTTGGCATTCCTGCGAGAGATTTCCTGGCTTCAATTCCTCGCACATCGTTTACGAATTTGTGGACTCCGTAATGGCTTTTGAATTCCTGTTCATTAAACGGTTCTCGAGAAATACTATCCAGTTCGTCAGGGGTAAATTTCCTTACCTCTTTATACCAATCTTTGATCAAGATTTTTCCGTTCGTGTTTCTTATACTGTTTAATGCTTGGACCAGACGCCACGCAGGATTTTCAATCAACACTGCTAAGCTAGAATGAACATCTCGAGAAGGTCCCTTTGCGACTAGTTCCACATAAAGTAGACCCTTCATCCCCAGGCTGATAATTGGTTTATTTTTTTCGTCAACATATCCGAATTCCCAAATTACCCCGTCGGCTGCAAGTTTCTGTCTGTATTTGGAAAGGTACTTCTCTATGTTCACACTCCCGATTTCCTCTTCACCCTCTACGATGAATTTTATATTGCAAGGTACATCACCTGTTTTTTTCAGAAAATACTCTACAGCCTTAATACGCGTTATAAGCTCGCCTTTATCGTCCGCAGAGCCTCGCCCGTAGATATAATTGCCCTCTACCTTGCCACTAAATGGGTTTGCATCCCAGAATTCTACAGGCTCTTCTGGCTGAACATCGTAATGGTTATAAAACAATATAGTCTTCGCGTCCGGATTCATTTTAGATCTAACTTCGCCGTAAACTATTGGAGCGATATCCTCTTTCCTTTGATTTGAATCATGACGACCCAGGTTCAACACCTCGGATTTTATCCCTGCTCTGATCATAATCTGGGAGACTAAGACGGCACATTCATTCAAGCCCTGCTTTTTTGCTGATATACTGGGTTGTCTGATCAAGGTTTGAAGGTCAGAAATGAGGCCTTCCATTTCAGAGTCCACTGCTTCACTCACACTCTCGTTCATCAATCTGAAGCTTTACAGAATGAGGTTAAATCTTTTCTAGTCCAGTTATCTGTGACCATTTATGTTTGTATTATAAACAATTTGGCTCCGTGAACAACATGCATTTATAACCATCATGTCTTTTTTCTATTTTCTATATGTCTTCGTCGTCATCATTGACTACGGATGAGAAGAGGGTTTTTCTTTCTCCGCAATCCATCGCTGTTATCGGTGCCTCTGAGAAGGGAGGAGTCGGGAATGCTATATTTTCTAATATAGTGAATGGATACAAAGGAAAAATCTATCCGATTAATCCTTCCAGTCCTACGGTATTGGGTATCAAGGCTTACAAATCTGTCCTCGATGTGCCAGAAGACATCGATCTCGCCGTGGTTGCAACTCCTAACAGAATTGTGCCTGCGGTAATGGAAGATATAGGCAAAAAAAAGATTAAAGGAGCGATTATTGTGACTGCTGGATTTAAAGAAGCTGATGAACAAGGTGCAAAATTGGAAAAATATGTTGGATCAATTGCGAAAAGCTATGGAACTCGAATCATCGGTCCAAATTGTCTCGGAATTATGAGTCTATCTGAGAGCAATATTATGAATCTAACATTTCTAAAAATTACCCCAATGTATGGTGGAATAGCGCTTTTATCTCAGAGTGGCGCAATTTGTGCAGCGACTGTGGAAGACGCGATAGAACAAAGAATCGGCTTCTCAAAAGTGATAAGTATGGGTAACAAAGTGGATATGGATGAAAATGATATTCTCGAATTGCTAGCTGATGATGTTGAAACCAAAGTTATCGTGATGTATCTTGAAGACATTCACGACGGAAGGCGATTTATGGAAATTTCAAAGAGAATCATTATGGAAAACAAGAAGCCGATCATAGTGATAAAAGCGGGTCGGACTCCTGAGGGTGCAAAGGCGGCGATCTCTCACACCGGTGCACTTATGGGCGCCGATGAAATTTATGATGCCCTTTTTGTTCAATCTCTCGTAATCAGGGTAGATACGATGCAAGAGCTGTTTGAACTTTCGACAGCATTTTCAAAACAGCCCACACCTCCTGAGCAAGGCGGAGTTGTAATAGTGTCTAATGCAGGTGGCCCTGCTATTATCTCTACTGATGCGTGCTCAAAGTACGGCTTGAAAATGGCAGATATATCCTCATCAAGAGAAGCAATTGTTAAGGTAATTCCGCCACATGGGTCGGCGAGAAATCCAGTAGATATAGTGGGAGATGCCGACTTTAATCGGTTTGAGAAGGTTCTTGTTGAAGTAATATCAAATCCAAATGTCGGATCAATAGTTGCAATGTGTACACCCTCAGCTACTTTGGATTACGACGATCTGGCTAGAACGCTCGTTAAGACATCAAAAGGAAGTGGGAAGACAATGCTCGCCGCATTAATGGGACTCGCAGAGGGTACTAAAAATAAGGATATTCTCTCCGAAGGAGGGATTCCACACTTCATGTACGCTGAATCTGCTATCCGAACTCTCGAAGCAATGTATCGCTTCAGAGATTGGTTAAAAAGACCCCCGGGTAGTCTAAAGATATTCAACGCAGATAAGAAAAAAGTAAGGACAGTCTTGGAAAATGTCCGGAACTCTGGGAGAAGGAACTTAGTTGAAGAGGAAGGTTATGAAGTCCTTGCAGCTTATGGTTTCACTACTCCAAAAACCGTTCTCGCGAATAGCGAGGAGGAATGTGTATCTGCTGTTAACAGTATCGGCTATCCTGTCGTAATGAAGATTGCATCTCAGGACATTATTCACAAATCCGACGCAGGAGGGGTCAAAGTTGGACTTACAAATGAGGAACAAGTTCGGACGGCATTTAATACTATCTTGCAGAATGCGAAGACGTACAAACCAGACGCGAACATTAAAGGAGTACTCGTTCAGGAGATGGTAGGCTCCGGCAAAGAAATAATCCTTGGTGCCAAGCAAGATCCTATCTTTGGTCCACTTGTTATGTTCGGTCTTGGTGGAATATACGTAGAAATTCTTAGAGATGTTGTATTTAGGCTGGCTCCTATAGATGAGCACGAGGCCAGTCAAATGGTTCACTCAATAAAAACGCTGAAGCTTTTGAAAGGTGTTCGGGGGGAAAAACCCTCGGATCTCGGAGCCATAGTCGATAGCCTGCAGCGCCTTTCTCAATTGGTGACTGAATTTCCTGAGATCGAAGAATTTGATATAAATCCGCTGTTGGTATTACAAGAAGGCAAAGGGGTACGGACAGTGGATGTTAGAATAAGCCTAAAGAGTTAACCCAACTTCTTTCCGCATTCTTCACAAAAAACTGCACCCTCTTCGTTCCGGTAGCCACATGATGCACATTGAGAAGGATTACTGGTCGCAGTAGTACGCATTCTTTCACCGAGGAGCACGATGTCTCCAATTTTCGAAATATTCTTCCACAAAACTTCTTCTGTGACCACAGTGTCAGAATTCTTGTAGCTATTCTCTTGCTTGGTGATTTTTATACTAATATCCATGTCTCCTCTTGGTGATTTGCGTAGTCCAATTTCTAAAACTCTGCCCACCAGCATAGCTTCGCTATCATATGCAGTCATGCCAACTAATGATTGAATTGAAATGAATCCCTCGTGCGTAGGGGCTGTTGCTGTTGTCGTTGTCGTTGCGGCTGCCTCTGCAGTAATATCAATCTCGGTTACTGTTTCTTGCCCGTGAACAGCCGTGTCCTTTTTATCATTGGAGCCAGTGGCTTGTTGTTGCACTTGTAGCTGTTTGATTGAAGCTGACGTATTTGTCGGCTCTTCGGGAGAATTGAATTTGCGATATTGAGCTATCGTATTGTTGCATGCCGTGCACTTGTACTCGCCTTTTTCAATTAAAGTAACTCCTTCACCGAGGTCTTCATTAGGTTTTTCGTAATTAATCGTCGGAGAGCCCTGAAATTCTTTTTCGCATCTGTTACAATAATACTTTGAAAATCTATCCTCCTTCAGTCTACCCACTCCTGCAAGAAACAGATCAGGACCTCCAAGGTTGCCCTTTTTTTGTTCCTCGTCAGTTATTTTCGCAAAAACATAACCGCCAGAGCCACGCAATTTCTTATTAGATAAATCGTCGCCTTCAATCATCATTTATGTATACAATCTCTATGACGAAACAATCGTATTAGTATTTCGTATTTGTTAAGTTACTTTGTGGCGCATAGAGATCCCGCAGACCGTATCCAAAAAGAACAAAACTGTAGTTATTCTCCGTATGCCTTATATCTGTGTAACTTATATAAACAGCGAGCAAAAGATATACGGCGGATCTGTCAAGTAAGTCGAAAAATGCTTCTCGCGTCTTCCGTGACTTTTGGAATAACACAAGTGAGGGGACCTAGAAATTGAAAACTTTCAAAGAGTTAGGGATGAGTACTGAAATACTTAGAGCTCTCGAGGAAAACGGTTATGAGATGCCTTTTCCTATTCAAGAGTCAGCTATACCATTTATTCTAAGAGGTATCGATGTTATAGGCCAGGCACATACAGGAACAGGTAAGACAGCAGCTTTTTCTTTACCAATATTAAGCAGATTAAAGCGCCACGGGCCAGTACAAGCCCTCATAGTAGTACCCACAAGAGAGTTAGCAGTTCAGATAACAATTGAAATTAATAAGTTTGCAAAGTATAGCTATATTAAAGCAGCATCCATATACGGTGGCCAAAGCATCAACCTCCAACTGGATCAATTAAGGAGGGGAGTCCAAATAGTAGTTGCAACACCTGGCAGACTGATTGATCACCTAAAACGCGGTTCAATCCAGCTAGATGATGTGGGCTTTGTAGTGCTTGACGAAGCCGACAGGATGTTGGACATGGGCTTCATCGATGATATAAAGTTCATTTTGTTTTATGTAAGTGAAGACAGGCAGACGTGTCTTTTTTCTGCGACCATGCCACCTGAGATCTTGAGATTAGCCCAAGACTATATGAAAGAACCTCAAGAGATCAGATTAAATGAAGAGGAGCTGAGCCTTGATACAATCGATCAATCTTATTTGATTGTTCATGAGAAGGAGAAATTTAAGCATCTCTGTCACTTTATAAAGAATAGGGATCAGAAACAGACGATAGTTTTTGCCGCCACAAAGCAAAGGACACAGAGACTTGCTGCGGAATTGAAACAAGAAGGATTCAAAGCAATAACGATTCACGGTGATCTTTCTCAAAAACAGAGAGATATCGCAATGTACAGGTTTAAGAGGGGGAATGAAGACATTCTGGTTGCTACAGATATAGCTGCAAGAGGAATAGACGTTCCAGCCATCGGCCATGTGATAAACTATGATATTCCTGAGGATCCATTGATGTACTTTCATAGAATTGGAAGAACTGCAAGAGCGGGAGCAACAGGCAGAGCTATCTCGTTAGTTTCGCAGGACAGGGTTGAGAACTTTGGAAGAATTCTAAGACAAACGCAACACAGCATCCGGAAACTCAATGAAGAGATGGGAATCTCGGTTCCTATCGTCAGGCAGCAAAAGCGGCGTCGGTATCATACTACAAGTTATCAGCCACGACACGGGTATGGTGGTAGCAGTACGTCGCGTGCCAACTTTGGATATAGGAGAGGGTATGGTGATAGAAGACATACGAGCAGCAACGGCAACAGTTATCGTGGTGGGAGCGGCGGTGCGTGGGGTAGACGTCCTCAAATTTGAGAACACGAGATAATTGATCGTTTGGATACGACTCTCCACATAGTACATTGCCGTTTTAATACCGTTATCAGTATGATCTGATTGGAATTGGAAGATGATCGTCCGATGAATATTATATTTCTTGAGGTAAACACAACGCTCAGCATGATACGATGATTCTCCAAAAATCCCACGTTTACGCAAAAATCCCTTTGTATCGCTAACTATATATCCAAAAATAGCGATACATATCTATATACATGCGCTCGGCTGAATATGAAGATTCTTTTGTTAAAATTGCAGGTCTGATTGGGGGAGAGGAGTACCTAAAGGTCGCTCGAGGACTTTTAAATACAGATGATGCCACCGATGAAGAGATTGCAAGCGCCACTGGTCTGAGGATTAATATCATAAGGAAAGTCCTCTATGATATGTTCGGTAAGGCTCTAATCACAGGGATCAGAGTAAAGGACGAAAAAAAAGGCTGGTTCGTATATAGATGGAGAGCAAAAAAAGATCATGTCGATAGTTTTATTGATAATCAAAAGAAAAAGATCCTTGACCGATTGCAGATCCGTTTGGAGTATGAAGAGTCTTCGGAGTTCTACCACTGCGGAAATAAAGATTGTCCGCGCGTGAAGTTTGATTCTGCGGTAGAGTTGTTCTTCAAATGTACAAATTGTAAAGGTCCACTTAATATGGTTGACAACGGTAGAGTAAAAGAAGCACTCCGTTACAAGATCGATCAGATAACTGCAGATATGTCTTCAAGAAAGCAATAGGCGTTTTTTGGTACGATTGTTCTTGAGAATAAGCGTTTCGTAGTTGACCAATTCTTGTCAATTTAAAAAAGGATAAGCTGACGTTGTTGCCTTGCTCTCGATTAGAGTTAGTAAAGCAAAGTAGCCAAATAGGCACTAATGTAAAACCAAATGGTAAATAAATATTCTTTTACAAGAGGAACAGGAGAAGAAACAGGCGAAGTAATCAGTCTTTGAGATAAGTGTAAAGTAAGAATTTGCATCTTTCCATCACTCTGTCCGTGGCAACATGGGAATTAGAAGAGATTAGCAAAATAAGACAACGGTCGAGTTAGTGCACTCTACAGGAAACAAAAATGAGATGTTTGAAGCAGAGCATTTTGCTTACAATTGATTGACTAAAGCACCGTAAATTCTTTGCAGTCATATTGGGCAAAAAAACCGTCAAATTGGACGTCATATTGGTCACACCAACCCTTTGGTGCATTGTTTAAAGTAGGGGCATTCTGAAGGACGGTCTTACTTCCTAGGTAAACTGGGAACTTATGCAAAACAGAGACTGATTAAGGTACTTTCCTTTCTCCTTCGAATGGCAGACATCCTTTTGGAGAATTGGTCTAATTCCAAAGCCTTAACATTTCGCTGACAAATGGTCAAGGCTTGAGGAATAGACCTATTACAAGAATATTGAGAGAGCGATAGCTAAAGGAGATTAGCCCGACAGCGAACAAATCCGCGCACCACGATAAATGTCATCTTCATTCATACTTAATGTGTCTGACCCATCTGATCCTTTCGCAACATTAAGCTTGATCTTTATTGGAATCACAATACAATTAACACACACCTCTGTTGTTATAGCGCCTGCTCGATCTTCAAGTGTATCAAATTGTATATTACTGTCTGTTTTATCGAACAGGGCTACTTCGCCCGCGAAAACTGCCCTATGAATATTGTTGGTAATAACTTACCCATACTAGTCGTACGGTTACTTCTGATAATGGATCAGCATAGACTATAGAAAAGCTTTAAGATATTTGCATCCAACTAGGTTAGTAACATAGGAAATGGACACTTTTGAATGTATAGCAACAAAGCTAGAAGTTAGAGAATTCAGTACGCAGGAGGTTCCATTTGAAATAAAGTTGAAGTTGCTTGAGGCTGCTAGGCTATCAGGCACTGGCCTTAATACTCAACACTGGCGATTTATCCTGGTGGACAATAAAGAGAATCTCAAGAAGTTGGCTGAAGATAGTACAAGTGGAAGCTGGGTTAAAGGCGCCAATTTTGCAATAATAGTACTGACGAATCCAGAGTACAACTTTCATTTGATTGATGCAGGAAGAGTGCTACAGAATATGCAACTGGCCGCATGGAATTACGAGGTGGGTTCAGGGCTGTTTACAGGAATAAGGGAAGAAAAACTTCGAAGTGAATTTGGTATACCAAATGAATTGAGTCCTACTATCATAGTAGGATTTGGATATCCTGCAAGGAAATTGACAGGTAAAAGAAAGAAGCGTCTGCCACTCGATAAATTAGTTTATTATGAAAAATATGGCAGTTGTAAAAGTAGCGCTACCTCAGATTCAGGATGATTAGCAGTCAAAATTATCCTGCTGACCTCTGAGCTCTACAATGTATTCATCTTTCATTACAATTCATACGTCATCCCTTTCTTCTTACTCTTCATATTTGAGACACATGTATTACTTGGATGAGATGATATTAGCCCAAAAGCAAAATTTATTCTTTTTTCGGACTAGCTTCTCTACTATGTACGCTGAAATAATGCCAGCTAGTTGGCGCAATTGTAGAAATGAAGACTAATATCGGCATAGTCGACCTTAAGGGGAGAACTCAACCAGCAGAAGTAAATTGTATTACCATTCTTTGGAAAATTATAGATAGATTAGGCACGCAGTCGTCAGGAGGATACATCAGCCTGACACCAACTCTAAAGCTCGTAAAACAAGACTAGCTCTCCGTTATTTTGTCTGTGTACTTTTTTCAATTCCATGTTTATTGCCTGTGAAATTTTTTCGTATCCAGCTCCTTCGACAAGTGTAGTTGCTGATCTGCCGCCCACTAATTTCGGTGATACAGTCACAATTAGCTGGTCGACAATTCCGAGGTCAAGAAGAGACCAATTCAGCTCACCGCCTCCTTCTGCAAGAATGTTCTTAAAACCCATCTTTCTCAGACACAATAATGCCTCTCTAAGATCAACGGTTTCCCTTCCAGCAATAATTACCATTGCACCGGTACTCCTGAGTGTATCGATTTTATCGTCGTGTGCTCGTTCTGATACAACGACTATCGTTGCGATCCTATGAGCAGTCTTCAAAATTCTTGAGTCTAGTGGTATTCTGCCGTCGCTATCAATAATTATTCTGGCAGGATTTTTTCCTTTCTTAGGTTTGATTAGACGTACGGTAAGCAACGGGTTATCTATTAGGACTGTCGAAATACCTACCATAATTGCATCTACCGATGAGCGTAATTCGTGGACTCTTATTAGATCTCGTCTGGAAGAAATTCTCGAATTTCCACAAGTCGTTGCAATTTTGCCGTCAACCGTCATTGCTGCATTAATTGTTACTCGCACCTTCGAATTGTGCTCCATCCACAAACCTTCCATCTATCATGACCGCCTTGATTGAATCCTGCGTAACCCTTTGAACTATAGAAGCGAATGGATTGTGCATAGGGTACAAATCTGCATGGCTCTTATCAATAAAAATAATATCTGCCGCGCGGCCAGACTGAATGTACCCCGAATTTAGGCCAAGAATTTCGGCGCTATTTACTGTTGCCATCTTTAGTACATCTCTGGCACTCAGAAAGATGTGTTCGGTAGATCTTGACACCTTCCAGATGTAATCTATCTCCCGCAAAATATCCGGAGAATTTAGCATCACGTTGTCAGTCCCAATGCCGATGATACAACCGTGCTCTAATATTTTTGCGACCCTTGGGACGCCAGCCCCCACAATCCCATTTGCTCTGGGACATACAACTATTCCTGTTCGGTTTCTTGGTACGATTGATATATCCTTGTCAGTGGCATGCGTCATATGAATAATAATATCAGGTTTCAGGTACTTCATTATTCGAGCAACCTCTGTCCTACCGGTATGGGATTTCGAAAATTCTACGGTATTTTCAGATTCGGCGGCATGAATTGCTATTAGCAACTTCTTTTTCGTTTTCTTTTTGTCGCTCGTAGTACTAGTGTTCCTGGCTCGGATTAAATTTCTATACAGTTTCAGTGTTTCATCGCTATTTTCGTTAGCTCCACTTATTCCCAAACCATCCGAAATTTCTAAAACACTGGAAGCCATTTGTAATGCGCTGTAAGGAAGATTTTGTGGAGCGGAGCCGGTGCCAGATGATGTCATATCAACATAATACTCGACTCGACCAAATACAATGCATTTGATGGGTAAACCAGAAATTGCGTCCTTTAACAATTTGACTCCCTCAAGACCGCCTTCGCGAAAGTCTGCAAAGGTCGTTATTCCCTTTTTCATCATAGACAATGCAGAACTTCTGATAAATGTCTTTAAATGATCTGGTTTACTCCTTTGTAATATTTTCTGTTTTGCTCCATATATCGGGTGAACTCTTGTGTTTAGTCCCGAATCTACTGCGACATCTTTTCCCAACGAATCTCCTATATGCGTATGAGCGTTTATGAGACCAGGGATAATGAGAAACCCTTCTGCATCCAAAATAGTACTGTTGTGTGTGTTCTTGCCATCGCCGCGATGGTACGGTCCACGTTTTGCTTCTTTTATTATACCATCTTTCCCGATCTCTAGATATCCCCGTGCAACAAAAGTCAAGTCTTTGCCGAGAAGCAGACTAGCATTCTTGAGTATTAGAGACATTCTACTTCATAAACTGGTAGATCCTTCCCGACATGTCGCAGGTCTCTAATAGTGTCAAGTGCTTTCGTAGCGGCGTTAGCAGCTTTTCTCCCAGTTCTTCCAATCCCTATCCCACAATTTAATTTGATATTTGTACCTCGAGTAACCTTCTTTATAGTCTCTTCTGCATCATGTTTTGTGGCCGCATTTGATACAACCATGAAATTGTCTCCTCCCAGAAAGAAAGTCAACGATTCTTTCTTGAGAAATTCCTCTGAGAGCCTAGAGTAGAGCTTGATAATAAGAGAGGTGATTTCATACGGAGACATCCTAGAGAATATCTCCGCAGAATTATTCACATCGATATGCATTATTTGCACAAGTTCGTTGACTCTTGGTAATGAATTCGGGATTGAGAATGGCACGGCGGCGCTCGCGAAAATTCTTGCTTTTTTGGTATCTGGTTTCCCCATTTTCCTAGTTTTGTATGCATCCAAATTCGCTTGATAAGGCGTTCCGCCATTCCCAATTGCCATAGACAGCTTAAGTTTTTTGTAAAGTGTGGAAAGCTCACTCTCGATCACGAGATGATCCGCAACTGATAAGCCATTAGTAATTGCAAAATACTCATCAAATCTATTTGGATAAACAAGACTATCCTTAGCTGAAAAGAGTCGTTGCAAATCGTAATAGAAATTTGCCTGAAGCATCTGTAGCTGCGCTTCTCTGTCGCTTCCAAGAGTAATAGTCCAGGGACCATATTCTTCGATTCTAATAATTGTGAGTTGTATTGTCAACCTATAATTTTCAACTTACCTGCAAACTTTGATTTCTCTTCTCTTATTTTCTTAATTCTGTTTGCCAGATTAACTGCGCTAATGACTGCACGTATGGGAACGATTTCGCTTCGGTCTTTTGCTTCTTCAAAGGTCATATTTGGACCGGTAATCCCCAATGCGACGGGCTTGCTATGTTTAACGGACAAATCGGCAATCAATCTGGCAGCATTTTCTGCGACTATTTCATCGTGTGTAGTCTCGCCTTTGATTACTGCACCCAGAGTAACTGCAGCATCCACATCTTTTTTTTTCAGAAGCTCTTGAACCATGATCGGCATATCATATGAACCGGGAACATAGCATACATAAGAGATGATTGCATCCATCTTCTTCGCTTGTTTTTTTGCGTTATCAAGCATTGCAAAAGTAATCTCTCTATTAAACTCTGAGACGACTACTCCTATTCTAACTTTATCCAATTATAAATAATGGCACCTTAGTACACGCCTTGGTATACGTAATTCTTTAGTTGACTTGATTCCAGTAAGGGAATATTATTCTTGATTGCATATTTTTTTGCCTTTTTTATCGATAGAGCCCTATGGGTAGTTGAATCCAACATTTCACAAATCGTTACGGCAGGAACTAAGCCGGCCAGATTCATTAAATATACGCATAGTTCAGTATGACCAGTTCTCCCGTGAAGCAATCCTTTTGACGCTATTAAGATCGGCACATGCCCGGGAGCGCGGAAACCGTTTGAAAATTCTTCAACTCCCGTTGAATCAATTTTCTTACAAACCTCGGCCATTTTCATGATCGTCAATGCCCTGTCAATGTCAGTTATACCGGTGTATGTCTCGCGATGGTTAACTGATATGGAAAAACTAGGGTTATCGCCGTATGGCGATCTCCCGGCGGCTAGTTTCTTAAATACGGGATTGATTCTTGACAGATCTTGTATGATATCATGCATATAGACCAGCCCCAATTTCACTGCGATTTCATTCGCAACTGCTAAGCAGATAAGGCCACCGGCGACACTTCTGAATGTAGCAATATGGTGCGGATTAATCTGCTCTGCAGCTACCACCATATCGATCTCGTCTTCGCGTCCTATTTCGTCGTGGACGAGGACGAAACTTCCCTTTCTTAAAGCGACGATAGCTCCCTCAACTGAATCCAAATAGGTAATCTGCGGTTCAAATTGATTATATAGTTTACTAAAATTCGAGTTTTTACTATTTTATTGGTAGATGTCTCGATATGTACTTGCCGATAATGTCTGTCTCGACGTTAACTCTCTCCCCTATCGATTTTAATCCTAATGTAGTTGTAGCCATTGTATGCGGAATCAAAGCCACCGAGATCATCTTATATTTATCCTTAATCTCTATTATTGTAAGACTGACTCCGTCTATAGCTATCGATCCTTTTGGCACTATGAAAGACATTAGTTTTCTATTAAGAATTGTTATCCATAACCTCGTCTCTGTTGGCGATTTAATGATCTTCTTAATTCTGCCTGTTCCGTCCACATGACCAAGGAGGAAATGTCCTTCCAATCTGTTCCCGAGCCTTAAGCTCCTTTCAATGTTCACTCTGTCCCCCGCTTTTAAGAATCCAAGACAGGTGCGATTCATAGTTTCATTTATTATCTCAAAGTCGACAGTCTTCGATACTCTTGTAGCCGTCAGACAGGCTCCATTAATACTTAGGCTATCGCCAACTTTTAAATCCCCCTTGAGTTTTTCTCCCAGGCTTATGCACAGTTTGGTATCAGCTTCCCGGTTGCTGCTTCTGATTTTAGAGATCGATTTGACTTCCGCAAGACCTTCTATGATGCCTGTAAACAAAGGGTATATCTCTCACTCAGCATCACTTGTGCTTAGTTAAAAAATATACCGCAGGTTGAAAGATTAAAGAAGTATTTGTGGGAGCAAACTATACGCCTTATACCTGATTATCTAATATCTTCCTTGTATTGGTGGTAGGTGCACATTTTGGGGGTTTGTATACATGAAAGGATCTGTAGACTCGAAGTCATAGTTACATGAAAGAATCTGCTGATCTAAGTACACTTAAAGTACCTCATTATAACGTAATATGATCCCAGGGTGATTTTTCGGTGTTTGTTTTTTGGTTCTTAGAAAAAATGCAGTTAACGAAAGCATCATTGGTTGATAATATTCAAAATGGCTTTCGCTAGTTTATAATGCGCCGCATCAATCATTTTTCCATCTAGCTTTACTACTCCACTGCCTTTTCCCTTTCGCATCGCCGGGCCCAAAGCGTTTACTACTTTAGTAGCCCATCCAATTTCGATTTTGCTCGGCTTGAAAATTTCATGTACAGGTTCTATGTGGCTTGGGTGAATTATGCTCTTTCCTACGTAGCCTAATCGTTTCGCACTTTCAGCATCATTCCTTAGTCCGGCGATATCATCGACCTTCTGCCAGATGGCATCGATCGCTACCACCCCGGCTGCTCTGGCATCAACGGGAATTTTCATTCGTGCATACGAATATCCAGTTACATCATTGTCCACATAATCGAGGTGCATATCATGGAGAAAGTCATAAAGCCCAAAGATTAAGGCGTTTACTCTTAGGTCAGCCCTAGCTATCGAATATGCGTTCACTATTCCTTTAGCAGATTCTATAGATGGCATTAATTTTATGCGGTTCTTTTCAATTCGTCTCTTTTGCTCCAACTCAGTAATAAGCCCAGATAGTTCCACTAATTCGCTTTCCTCATTCACCTTCGGCACAACTATGCCATCGAGCCCTTTCTGAATTGTAGATATTAAGTCTTTACCTGAAATACCAGATTCAGGTGAGTTTATTCTGACATACACATTTTTTGTCAGGTTATATTGTGCTCTTTGTCTTAACGCCTTTACGATCATCTTCCTTGCTGTGACTTTTTCAGCTGGAAGCACAGAGTCTTCTAAGTCAAAACAAATGATATCTGCATTTAATTTCTTTGCTTTATCAACAAACCGTGGATTAATTCCAGGAACAAATATTAGACTTCTAAACGTTGACATCAAAAATGGATAAGGGGAAGGAGAGAGATTAGAGTTTGTGTGGAGTAGTCAAGATCTTCCCAATCTGTTCAGCTTTGGCCATCATTACATGCCCTTTAACCATGTCGCTAAATGGCAAGATAGTGTCGATTATGGGCTTTATCTTGCCTTTGCTGGTCCAATAGATTACTTCTTCGAGTTCAGCTTTAGTCCCCTGTGTAGACCCTAGCAAATTTGTTCCTTTAAAGAAAAGATATCTCAAGTCGATAGTAGTATCGTAGCCGGTGGTTGCGCCGGTTGCCACAAGAGTTCCGCCAATCTTTAGAAGCGCAACTTCCTGTGGAAATGTTGCTTTTCCGATATGTTCGAAGACAACATCAACACCTTGTTTCTTTGTAATTTCCCTTACCTTCTTAGACCAGTCTGCTTCTCTATGATTAACAACGTCGTCGGCGCCGATCTCGATACACTTGTCCATTTTTTCCTTGTTGCCTGCTGTCGCAATGACTGTACAGTTATACAGTTTTGCTATTTGAATTCCGGCCATTCCTACACCGCTGGTACCGCCCATTATCAAAACTGTTTGACCGGGCCTAATCCTTGCCCTGCCCACTAACATATGCCATGCAGTCATCCCAACCATTGAGATCGCTGATGCAGTCTCAAAAGAAACATTTTCAGGTATTTTGGAAACGTTTACCTCTGGTAGATGTGTATACTGTGCAAAACCACCCCAAAGTGGGCCTGTTTGGAAACCCCAAATTGTTCTATCATTGCAGTCATATTCCCTTCCGGCTGTGCACATATCGCAGACTCTGCAGCTCATATTTGAATGTGAAACTGCCCTATCACCAGGCTTGAGTTTAGTAACGTCCTCGCCTACTTCCACAATTGTGCCTGCGACATCACTGCCAGAAATATGTGGCAGTGGGGTCTTGATTGGCTCGCCCCAGATAGCCCATAAGTCATTATAGTTATATGATGCTAATTCTACCTTTATCATAACTTCGTTAGGTTTCAGCTTTGGCATGTCAATGTCTTCGATTTTGATAACTTGTGTGGGATCTTTGCTATATTCTCGGAATACAGCTGCTTTCATGAAAGTGAAAGCATTATAGAGACTTAATATAGTTAACTAAAGTGCATACTCTTCATGGGTTCTAAGAAATACTCGCATACGGACGCACAATGCTACTATACACTACTAAGAAAATTCAAAAAATCAAGAGCTAGTTACTGACTCAATCAACTTGAAAAAAAGAAATAAGTTTAAAGCCTATTTATCCTGAAATCTTTTTTTGGTTGCTGAATACTGAGCAATATTTGCTTTAATTCGTCATCTGTTAATGGTCTATTAAGTTTCCCGCTGGACGCCGCATTTAATAGATAATTTTCAACAGCATTCGCAAGCTCTGGTTTAACCATTCTAATATTCATCAACCGCTGACGGGCTGACGCATCTAACAAAATCATAAGTGCGCGTTGTCGCATTGCGGCAGCCTCAGCTTCGCGTTTCCTCGCCTCTTCGTCATTTGGCTGTTGGGGTTGAGGAATAGACATATCGCCTCCAGACCTCCTTTTACATCCTATCTAACCGTATCGCTGAAGCTCTGGTGCAGCTTTGATAATATCTTTATAGATTTCTGTAGATAATCTGTCTATCTTCTTCATTCCTTCATCTGATATCGATCGGCCTCTCTTTCTCTTGGTAACATAGCCGGCTGCTTCCAATTGTTGTAATGCTTTGCGGATAATTGCTCCACCCGCGTCTTTATGATGATCCAAATTGTACCCTATTCGTTTTCTGCCTCCGTACTCGCTCTTCAAATCCGCAACTCCCTCAGGACCATGAAGGTAAATCTTTCTTACTATCGACGCGCACCTCGCGTACCACCAATCTTTATTCTGAGGGATCTTTTCAGCATGCGCCCCGGTCTTTACATACGCGGCCCAAGGCGGAGGCTGAATTTTCTTATCGTTCCGTAGTTGTTCGGCTAATCGGGTTATTAGGTCAGTAGCCGGAATATCATAAGCTTTAGCCATAGTAATTACTGAATAATCACGCTGTAAATCCCTTATAAATCCTTATAGGAGGTTATTCTGATTTAGAAAGTCTATCTGCGTCTTGAAATAAGCTTGTGATAAGTGTGTCCGCACTTCACACATGTAATCCTTATGCTCTTCGTGTTTGTTCGTCCTATTCTGATTCTTGAATCTCTTCCTGGGATAATAAATTTTTTGCACCTCTTACAGAACAATTGTCGAATCTCATAATCCAGTCTCACACGTAGCCGCATAGCAATTTTCCTCGCTAGATATGCTTGTTCACTAGCAATCTTTTCGTTTGCGTGCGCCTCTTTTAATGCATTGGCTATTAGAATGCCAACCCTTTCTTTCGCAATGTCCTTCGCAATCTGCTTCCTCATAAATAATATAGTTAGTATGGTTTGAACATATAAAATTAGAGAAAAAAATGATTTAAGTTCTTCTTAAAACTCCTATTGGTTTATTTCCCTGCTTCTTTACGATATACATATCCTCTTTTTTGAATGTTTGGACCCAAAGAAAAATATTTTCTTTGATATAATTTCTATTATATCTTTTCTCGTCTATCTCTACACTTCCGTTTAGACGTATTATGGGAACAAGAAATAGTAGTGATGAGATAGCATGGCGGGAATGCATTGCCTCCATGACTATGATTACAGGAATTACATCGCTTTTATCCACGAATTCCTTCGCTTTATAGACTATTTTTTTAATATCTTGCTGCAAACCGTGCTCTTCGATAAAGACCGCAACTCGACCAAGAGCTGGAGATTGAGTAGCATTAACGAAGACAATCTTTCCCTTTTGACAAACAGCTTTGGACAAATGCTGACGCCATTTCTTTCTATCTAATTGTTCACTTATTTCATCATTCAAATCATTTATTCGATATGAATTGGGTAATGACTTTGTTAGTAGACTGTTATTCTGTTCAAAGTCGGTGCGATTGTAATCATCATGTATTGCTTTCACCTCAGCAACTTGACCGTTAATTAAAAAATCATTCGCTTTATTGAATGTCACATCCAGTCCGTCCATGTTGCAGATAGATGCAAACATTAGCTCAGAGTAGAAATCGCATGTGCAATTCAGCAAGTCTTCATATGACATCATTGACTCAGAAGCTAAGTTAAACTCATTAAGAACCTTGGCTTTACCTAAAACATGTTGTTTAATCTTCCCCAACCTTCCTTCAGAGTTCGTAATGTTGGCGCTTTTTGAAAACCAATAAAACAGTTTTAATAGTTCATGGGTAGGAAAAAGATAGGAGTTATGTCCCTTGAGCAGACGTTCATAATTCACAATTTCCATCTCAAGATAGCCTTGTTTGATATTACAATCCATATCTGATCCTGTTACTATTCCATGACCCTCTACTATCTCGGTAGGTCTGGCATCTGCAAAAATAGTTGATTTCACATTTAAGTCGTATCCAGAGTACGATAAATGATCTTGGTCTAGTGACCTTGGCTCCAAGAAATTTCCCAGATTGTCAAACATAAACTTTGGCTGATTATTGTGATAGAACGAGCCAAATTCAGTTGCATCAACGATAATAGAATTGTTAATTTTTATGATGAAACCCATTAACGTCGAGTAGATACTTTGTGCAATATTAGGATGTCATTCACACCAGGCATAAGCTTCTACCATATCAGGTGTGTGGATATTCACGACCTTGCAGACAATTTTGGTTACTAATCTGTATGTTTGCTAATAATATTGTGATCTTTGTCCATCACTACTGTTGTACCGTTCTCATAATAAGTCTTGATAGAACCGTCAGCTTTTGGTGGTCATTAATATTGGTAAATCCTAGTTAGTTAATTACTTTCCAAAAGAAATTATGTTGCAGTTTATGGCACTCTAACGTAGAACTAACACTAATAAGCATTTGCAGTAGCAACTTGTACTTCCTAAAGAAGCTTTGACGTGATGTTTGGGGTAAACACACTGCTTGGTATCAAAAGCATTGCAGTAACAAAAATGTGCGCAGTAAATATTATGTAGGTTTTATTCATGCACTTTTAAAAAGTATTTTAATTATAAAATGTGCTATCCATTACGATCATCTGCATCAGTCCTTAGCTTCTTGACTTCTTCGATAACTTGTTCCAAATACTGTTTCATATCCTCATCTGTAAGAGAAGACTCAATTCCAGTCTCTTCTGCCATTCTAACTTGATTTTGTTTTGTGAGTGCTATTACTCGTTTCTGTATTTCTTGCTCCATGTGAGCAGTGCCGATACTCTTCAGTAGCGCTGCTTCCTTTATAGCGAAATTGAATCTTGTGATTTACGTAAGTTTGAATCTTGTGATATAGAAATTGCTGAAGAATAAATCCCTATTAGGATTAGGTAGGATGCTAATCCCAAAAATGAGATAGAGACTAGACCAAGTGGTGGATACGGGGCACCAGCTAAGACAACAGCTTCATCTTAGACAAATAGTAAGACAAAACCAATCGCAGCAAGAATCAAGTACTCCCTGACAATATTGCCGTGATGGATAGTTCGAGCCATGGTCCAAAATGCAACACCAAAAAGTATACCTCCTGCCGCTTTGCTTACAGTAAAGATTATCGACAGAACACTACCATAGAAAATAGGGTCTGAATTAAGCAAGGGAGCAAACAGATTTAGAGAAAAGGAAGGGAATTAACTCAGAAAATAAACTAAAGGAAGCCCGACAATGACCCAATATTTGACTGTTCTCAGCTTTCGAGAATAAGGATGCAAGAGCGAAGCGGTGGCCCCCCATGTAAATATAAAGGATACGATTGAAGATATAACAAAAGCTGAATAGAGAATATACTGTAATGAACCAGGGATAGGAAGGTAATACATGTCGTTTGTGTGAGGTCCAATTGTAACGGGCATACTTAATACCAGAGTACTTGTAAAAGCTAGTGTGATTCCCGTATTGATAGCTAGGGTGACTGCCGATAAGCCATAAAATAAGACGACTCCACTTTTGTTTGACCGAAACCACGAGAGGAATCGCCATCCTAGTAGTCCCAGCATAAAAATTGCTAATATATAACTCATGCCTGTAATTGCAATTAGCGTGATACCATAGTAATATGACATCAAAACTATCTGCATAAATACAAATAGTAGTTATTCTTTGGATTTAACATACCCACAGTATTTCAATTTTCATTGGCTCAGAGCAGTAGCATCAATACTCCTGGTGTATTTACAAGTGATTCTAAGCCGTACGGTCTGAGTTATGGAGCGTGGACAGCCAAGTGGTGGCAATGGATCATGTCATTACCGAATAATGTTAACCCTGCTAATGATAATACAGGTGCTAATTGTGCTCAGAATCAGAATGGGCTAGCAGTGTGGAAGCGGCTTCATCGGCAAGTGCAGGTGGTGCCCAATCGAGCTGCTCCACTAGTTCTGCAAGTGGTTCTGGTGGAATCACATTGACTCAAAGTGCTACCTCAAAGCCAGGCTCCTGCCCTTAACTTTTCTTTTCTTTTTTGTTTTATTGATATCATATAGCTCTAGTCAATTAGTTTGAATCATTATCTACGATATATCGTCTTTGATGTCCAGATGGACTGGTGACCGCTCAGACTGGCCAACATCCTATAGCCTGAAGTAACCGCAGCAACATTCCTCATTCCTAATAACGAACACATCCCCACGGCTTAAGCCTTATAGTCTTCCTGCATCAGCCTAAGTTTAGACACCGCCCTTTAGTCTCCATAGGACAACAGCAGCGCATGCAATAATGCTTGAACACTTCGTCGTCCTCTTTCATCCTCAGTAGCGCTTATGTCTATAGCACTAGTACTACCAACGCTTGTGTCTATAGCACTAGTACTACCGACAGGCAGTAAATGCCTACTCTTCTTACGCAGGTTTTGCACGTATGTAACTACCTTGTCTATGAGGCTAACATCACATAGTAAGGTTGCTCTTGTGTTGGAACATTGCACACATATAGCAAGCAGGCTTGATAGATTACGCTCATACTTAACATGTTGGCTAGCGCTCCATGCTCTTACCTGCACCTGGTTTAGGAAGTCTAGCACTCGCATATACTCCTCAGCAAAGTCCTCGTCGAACTGTCTCACGTAGTCCATTGCGTGTTGCCTTAGCCATTGGGCGTCGGTGGTAATAGTACCTTCGGACACGTTTAACAGCTTGGCACAATCTATCTGGCTAACGCCTGCTGCTAATAGGTTTTGTAGCTTGCTCCTGCGTAGGTTTATTAAATACTGGGGTCTGCTCTTCAGAGTTCACGTATAAAAAGCCATAGCCACGGTTAAGCACATGAGAACAAAGGTTAAGGCTGCAAGACGAAATTGATAAAATAACAGACTCCTTTGTAGAGTGTGAGATTATTCAGAATAATTTTCCAATATTCATTTATATTTACCTTATATAGTATAAAATGTGAATAAAATCAGTTTTGTAATCGGGCTAATCATTGCAATAGGGTTAATGTTAGTAATACCAAGCCCTATAGGTCATGTGGCGAAAGCAAGTACATGCAGCGCTTCGACTAGTTCAGGCGGGTCGATCTCTACCAGTTCTACAGGAAGCTGTTCAAGCGTAGGAGCTGCCAGTCGGAATGGATTTGCATTAGGTATTAGTGTTACTAACCAAAAGTCTAGTTGTCATAGCACGTCTATCAGCAAGAATTCTGTTGATATCAATTCGCAGGATAGCAACGGTGCCGTGAGTTGTAGTTCACATTCTCCTTAATTTTTTGTATTTCGCTGGTATATCACATACCGAATGTTTGTTATGAACTCATTGCAATCTAGACAGAAGTCCTTGCCATCACGAGATATTATTAGTCATCGTACATGACTATTATCCACGTAGACCGATCTTGTACATGGAGAGTACGCATAATATCTTGTCGGCCTATTGTGTCTTTTACAGATTTCCTAATTTTGACCTCTCGTACTGCGTGGACATCATAATGGTAAAATAAGCCATAGCGGCAACGTAGACCAATCTATTACACAATCAAACGATATTCAAGTCAGCAATAGCGTCGGTAGCGGAGGTGGGCGCAATGGCGGCGTGGGTAACAATCTGACCAACAATGGTAGTGGCAGTAACACTGGCACCAACTGGATGAATTTATGTACCAAAATTTCATTTGCACTAACTTCCTCTTGCGATAATCTAGTCAATCCTGACAATACTTTGACATCCCAAGGCATGCATGTACGTGATTGTATTCAGGGGGGCGCATTATTGGCTGGAGGAGCTCTTCTAATAGGAATGCCTCCAACTACAATCATTTCGGTTCTACCTACTATTGCACAACTTGGGGGTTGTGGTGACGCAGTGGACTTTAGTAAGCTGAGCATAAGACAATTACAAGGGTTAGGTTCACTATTCCGTTGACGGATGACAGTGTAAGAAATGACTAAGATAAACCATAACAAGCATCTCTCAGAGGTATTATCTCATGCCAAGTGTCCTAGATGTTATTCTAATGACAAGGATGCTACTGTATCTGTTGGAGATAATTACAATCTCAGATGCAAACGTTGTTGGTACGAATGGACTGAAAGCTGGGGGTGAGTGGTAAAGCCGAGCGCACATGCACTATACCGCAAGGAAAGGCTATTTTGTTTGCAATCATTGATTTTGAGTGCTCTTATGCCGAAGATCCGAAACTAAAGACAGAGTCAGATTTGCGTACTTGCGCCGTGTCCCAACAGAATGAGGTAACGCATATTGAAGCTACGGTGGACGGGTTGGCTTACAAAATTCGCAAATGCCTAGGGTACAGTCATCACTATTCAACTTCACCTTCCCAAAGAATGATATGTTCGGAGCTCCTCCTGGTCCTTCTCAATCAGTAGCAGATGGAAACTACGTCTTCCTAAAGCCTCTAACTCCTGGAAAACACGATATCAGCTTCAAAGGAGTGAGTGTACAATTTACCACTACTGGTACGAGCACCTTGGCGCAAGATATAAAATATCATCTAATAGTGCAGTGAAGTCTCAAGAGGATTATAATGTAATTTAATGTAAACGTGTGAGAATGTGAGTGAAAACGAAAAAATCGAGAGGCGAATTGCTAAATTGCTATTCTACGCACGCCTAGCCAGCGGTTTACAAGGAGGGCCTACCGCTCCCGTGTGATGACATATAAGCACACGCTTGACTTGCGCATTAGCAGTAGATATTCCTGAACCTTCAGTTATCATTGTCAGTGCTATTACTACTGATGCACTAACCATCAATGCTGCAATCACTGCAATTGCTAATATTGTAGATGTTTTTTATAGGACATAATTATAGAATATACCGCTAGTGAGCCATTTAAGGATATAATTACCTAAATCGGAAACTTGTACTAAAAGATCAGGATTTTTCTAAAGAACATGCATCCGATCCTTTGATGATTAGTCTACGTTGCCAACCTGAGTAGGTAGTTTCATTGTCAAAGTTGAAATTCGATAGTTATAAGCTTACGCTGATAGGAAAGCTCTCAGGAGTCAGGAAATGATGTACACGCAAAGAGAAGAGCTGTGTATACTTTCGTATGATGGATGGATCCTTTTGTCGATCCTTCTTAGCAATTATTATTTCGTCAATGGGTGAGCTATAGCTGAAACCTCAGCCCCATGGTCATTCGCGGTTCCTGATAAAGTACCAGGTATCCGTTGATTTTGGGCCAAATTTGGAATTATTTCTCCTTGAGTTCTAGCTATATTTTCTATGGCAGTAGCTGCTAATGCTTGACCGACAAAGCTAGCTAGTAATCCTAGCCCTGACAATGCTGCAATTGCTAATGTTGTAGATGTTTTCTTATAGGTCATAATTATAGAATATACCGATATTAAGCTATTTAAGGATATAATTACCTAAATCGGAAACTTATACTTACGAGGAACTTCTCTAGCAACTATTCTCTCACTTCTAGGCCTATTCTACACCAAATCATTAGTCTTAAACAATCTAATAATAGGATTGCTAATTCTACAAGCGAGTTATAATCGCTAAAAGATATTTGTCATACCAATAGTAGTATTCTCTTTGTTAGATCAAGCGACGTTTTGCCTATAATCCTTCCAAAGAATTTATCAGAGTTTTAAATATATCGACAATTTCTCTTAGATTGCTAGCAGTTGCTGTGAAGTATTTCTAATAAAGTATACATGGTGAATAGTGTGCGAGCCATGAACCACAACGTAACTTTAGCAATCGTAGCTATAGTCGCAGCTACAACACTCACTGCAGTAGCATTCGCGATACCACAACAGGCTTTAGCAGGCGGACATCACAACCACAAACACAATAGCATAAAAGTTGATCAGCAGATCAATCAGCAAAACCAATGCACAGGCGTACCACTTGACAATATGAGGCGGTTGGCCGATGGCAGTAGTACAGTATGCCTTAATTTTGGCGACAATTCAGTTGACATCCACCGCTGACAATAACGAAGAATGCAATCAGACACGTAGTATTCTCTCCCCATAATTTTTTTGGTATCCAAACCTGCCGTGAAAAGTTTCATTTTTCGTTCAAATGGAAACAGCTGTTGCTCATTTCTAAGCTACTTCTTTCACCTTTTTCAACCCATTGGCTCTAGTTGTGTGGGGTCTCTGGTCATACACTTGTTAGCTGTCTCAGATTGTTATGGATATTTAGAAAATGGATTCCTTTTTCCGTAGTCTTATAGGTCCGTTCGCCTGTCTGATATTCGATTAGACCTTTTTCTAAAAGAAGCAACAGGTATTCTTTAGTCAGGTTAAAAGAAAGATATGTGTAAAACATTATTTTTGTTCGTGTAACTCTATTGCCATTGCAACAATCCAGAATTTGTGCAATTATTTCATTTCTATCCCTGTATTTCATATGTCAGACTATCCTCTTTATCACCTAGCACAATGTCTTCCTTATCACTTGCTCACTTATAGTAATTTCCTAAATTAGTACTAGTAATCTCAAAGGCACTGACGTAACAACTAAGTTGCTGTGATGATAGGATAGGTAAACCCACTTTCGAATAAAGTTATGAGAATTCTATCTATCTAGACATTAACTACACCTTCTCATCTTTCGCAAAAATTCACTGGGATGATAGACATCAGGCTATCCAATGGCACGGGCTGAACCAAGTCTACACATCATCACTATTAATTACTAAAATAAATGGGATTACTGACTCTAATGCTAGGTATTTTGTTACTGTCTTCACTCAACCGAATACCCCCTCCCCCGTTAGTATTTCAGTCTATATTAGAAACTAAATTACAGATAGCTGGCATGTCCAAAAGCAAACTACTGATAGAAGTAGAAGGAAAGCCTCAACATATTATAGAAGCGAAGGAAGAAAATAGTAAGAATAATTTAACAATCGAGCAAGAAATTGAATGTCCTAGATGTCACGATACAATGGCGCTATGGCAGTAAGCAATAGCAGCAGCGTTGGAAAGGACAATCCTATTCAAGGATTGCTAGGAGAAATATTATTGCCGCATCTTCCTTACTTGATAACAATACTGCTGATCAATACACCAGTATATCCTACCACATCTGAAATTTGAAAGAGTCGATATAAGCGATACTGACAATCCTAAATGCATATTCAGTCAGGATACCCACAGTGGTATGTCTTATCCCCAGAACGAAGTCGATATTGATGAGCTGAGCAGAGGGGAAATAGGAGTTATATCTCAATTTTTGCCACTTGTAGAACACCAGATTCTACGGAAATTAGTACGACGATCTGACGAAAGTCTTTCAGATATTGTTGTACTAATGGATATGCCAGGCCTGTATCTTCCACCTCAGTTACAATCAAGGTTACTAGAATACTTCAGATCGGTAGTAAGGGAAGAAAATGAGAATATTCAGTTCATTATTGTAACAAGTTCAGCTGCTTTGATAGATAAAGCCAATGCTGAGGAACTTTTCTTGCTGAAGAAAACGAACATATGTACAACGCCTTCGTAATCTCCTGCTTTGATTGCCCTTACATAAAATTTTCTTCTATTTACACATTTTTGTATATTTCATTCAGCAGTTTCGTTTTTTGGCTACATCAAAGTAGCAATTCGGACATTATGTTCTAAATGCCTTAATACTAGTATTATGTATTAGAACATAGATAGATATGAAGAAGTGTGTATTATGACATATAAAGCGACAACCACCCCAAACAAACCTAAAATGACTCGTAAGAAGAAAATACAAATCATAACCACTGGCATGATTTTATTTGGCGCTGCTTGGTGGGCCTGGAATTTATTTCATCCACAACAATACAATTCGCCTACAGATATTAAACTGTGCCAAAAACTGAAAAACGACTTACAACTATCAGTGCCACACGACGCAGAGTATAACGATAACTTGAATTACTACAACTCTCAATGCGCTAGTTTGACAGGAGGATTGTAAATGACATGGTACATTTATTATGCTGCAGCCTTTGGCTCCTGGTAATCACGAATTGCACTTCAGCGGCGTTGTCGTAGGCAACCCAACTTTAGGAACACAAGCTTTTGCGACAGATTCAACTTATCATCTAAAAGTCAAATAGCACTAGCACACTCACAGCAACTCCTGACCTTTATCGGTTGTAGTGCCGTATTAGCTCCGCACTTCAGCAATATGGAAGTAGGGTTCAGAACAAATATACTGATTTATCATACTCTCCTGAAGGACTCTTTACAGGTAAGTATGGAGTAAGTATGGAATATACCACGAATCATGCGAATTTAGGTGCTAATTATGGTATGCGAATAGTTAGCCTAGTAGTCGCAATCACGTCGGTCATCATATTTTTTGAACTAATCCCAGAGAGAAGTGTTTGGTCAATTCCTGTTAAACTAGAACAGGAACATATGCTTGCCGTTCCAGGATCTGGAGGTTTTACTGTATTGCTGATGCAAAAACAAGGAAGGGAATACTCACCTGAAACTAAAGAGGACGAATATGAAAAGCAATATTATCGCAGAAGAAGAATTCTAATCGTGGATGACGAACGAGATATTACTTCATCCTTTAAAGAGGCTCTAAGAGATCATGGTTTTGAACAGGTTGATATATCCAACGATCCCCTATTAGCTTTGAAGAACTTCAAGGCAGGTTCGTATGATCTGCTAATTATCGACATTGTAATGCCA
>WNFX01001522.1_pt1 | contig 29064 bp, 26 predicted proteins | sample 5400111 | NCBI WGS metagenome assembly WNFX01 (sample SAMN13153363, study PRJNA577476) | soil metagenome | isolation source: 40 cm soil or saprolite under grassland replicate 1 | place: USA:California | collected 2016-06-15 | reverse complement strand
CTCTCCGAATCGTTGAGATGGATCACCCGTAGGTTTTCGAAACCAATAGTCTCGTCGAATCTCGCGAGGGTTTTCTCAACCGCTTTTTCGACATGGAGGTCGTAGCCGGTAGCATAGGTGTGACATGTATCCAGGCAGACAGCTACGCGGTCTCTTTCTCTTACGCTCTCCAGGATCTCTTGGACTTCTTCGAACTTTGACCCCATGCTGTTCTTGGTGCCGGCCATGTTCTCGAGACAAATCTGGAAGTCTCCCTTTGCAAGCTTCGTCGCCTGGTCTAGAGCCGCGCTGAGCCTTTGGAGGCCGACTTCTCTTCCAACTCCCAGATGGCTGCCGAGGTGTGTGACTAGGTAGGGTATGCCGAGCTGCACGCATCGTTCTACTTCGGCGTTAAGGGTCTCTGTGGATTTCTTGTAGAGTTCGTCTTCGGGGCACGCTAGGTTCGGCAGATAGGGCATATGGTCCACCACAGGACCTAGACCGCTCTTTCCCAGTTTCTCTTTGAATAGCCCTACCTCTACAGGGTCGAGAGGGCTGAACTTCCATCCGCGAGGGTTTCGTGTGAAGATCTGGAAATCATCGCACTTGTCTTTGATCGCATTGTCGATGGCGGTGTCTAGCGACTTGGCGATGCTGACGTGTACCCTGTTCGTCGATGATGAATGTGACCCGTCTCGCCATGTTCGACTTGTCGTTGAGCACGCCGTAGGTCTTGGTGATGTTCTTGTCTGGATCTGCGACGAGCGGAAAGGGTAGGTTGAACTTCGAGGTAAACTTCTGGTGAGAACCGGTATCGTCTACGCTGACTCCTAACACCTCGGCGCCGAGATCTCGAATCTTCTGATACCGGTCCCGAAGGCCACATGCCTCCACGGTGCATCCCGGAGTATCGTCTTTGGGATAGAAGTAGAGGACGACCTTCTTACCCTTATAATCGCCCAGACGGATTGTCTTGCCTGAAGTCACCTGAGCAGTAAACTCGGGGGCTTTCATTCCAGTTTCGAGCTTTGTGACAGATTGCATACCAGACCTTCGCACCGCTCGCATTTATGCCCACCTCTCTCCACAGGAGATGTGTGTCAGTTTCGGACCCTTTCCATTGGGTCTCCCAGTCATCTAGCTCGCCCCATGATATCCAGGACATGCCAGTTGATAGGAAAATCAGAGAACGCGAGCTTCGAAACATCTGGATTCTAATGCTGAGAAGGATACTGTAACCATTCCAGAAATCAATACCCGAACAGGTATTGAGCCGATAACCGAAAACAGCTTTGAATCGCCTCCCGAATCCAGTCCAGAATATACTCCAAGATTTTTTTCAACCCCCCGGGGTATTCGGATCTCGCGACACCCCTCAAGTCCACTGACCGACGGCGTTTACCTTACCTAGAAAGAAAAGTAGTGGTCGAAAGCACTCGAAAACCCCGAGCCAGCCCGGGAACCCAGTTCGTGGTGAACCGGAATGATTTCCGGGAAAAACGTCCATTACCTTAAAATATTCAACCAGTGGAAAATAGTACGTTCTAGGAGAGTAATTCGGGAAAGCCGTCGAATTATGAGGAGTCCACCTGAATGAGCAGAATCGTCCTTACTGCCGACCCTACACAGATGAGCGAATACTGGGGCATCCCACTTCTCCCGTTCTTCAGTTGTGCCCCAGCAGAAAAAGTCCCCCGATTCGTCTTCGACTTTCTATCACCCCCGGTCGAGAACGACAACGGAGTCGCAATCAAAGCACCCTACGGACTCCGAAAACTCGAAGCATCAATCCTCCGAACCTACCGACCTGAAGAAGTAACAGTTGCCCATCCAGATCATGTTTCCAAGTTCGTCGACGACAAGACCACTATAATCGGCGTCTCAACAATGGACCCGCTCGGGCTTGGACCGGTGAGCATGATGTTCACCGACGGAGGAAAACTCACCGCCTACTCAAAGCGAAAGTTCCTCGAACTCGTAGGCGAGATAAACAAGACCCGAAAGAAGTTTCCGAAGGCTAAGCTGGTCTTAGGCGGCTCTGGCGCCTGGCAGATGGAGGTCCGCGACCGAGACACGAAGACTCTCAACGTCGACCATGTGGTCGTGGGCGAATGCGACCATGTCATCCAGGACATTTACCGCGATATTGAATCCGGCAGCGCGCCCGAGTTCATCCACGTCCCACGTGGACCCAAGCTCGAGGACATTCCCGACATTCTCCGCCCTACAGTCCACGGACTTGTCGAGGTGATGCGTGGATGTGGACGCAACTGCCAGTTCTGCGAGCCCAACCTCCGAATCGCAAAATACTATCCCCGAGACAAGATAGAGCGAGAGATTGCCGTCAACCGGAAGATCAAGAATCCGAACGTCTGGGTTCACAGCGAGGACATTTTCCTCTACAAGCTCGAAGACAAGAGAGGCTTCATGCCGAACCATGACGCGGTAGTAGACCTGTTCTCAACCGTCATGTCCCAGAAAGGAATAACCTATGCAAACCCGACGCATGGGACCGCTGCTCCCGCCTGGGCGGACCCTGAACTCATCCGGGATATTTCTGAGACTGTCCGGAAAGGCACCAAGCGCCACATCGGAATCCAGTCCGGACTCGAAACGGGCTCTAGCGAGCTGATCAAGAAGTACATGCCTTTGAAGGTGAAGCCTTTCAGCCCCGACGAGTGGCCGGATGTCATCTACAACGGCACCCGGATTTTCAACCAGTACTACTGGTTCCCCGCCTATACTATAATCGTCGGCCTCCCTGGAGAGACTACTGAGGACGCGGTTGAGACTGTTCGGCTGATAGACAGGCTTGAACATGGGTTGCGGAAGGATGTTGGCGACAAGGCACACTTCACGGTGACCCCTCTAAGCTTCGTGCCGCTGGGCGTGTTGAAGAAGAGCGGATTCTACAATATTGACGAACAGATTGACGAGGCACGGTTCTGGGTGATCTACCGGAGCTGGAGGCACACCGTGCTGGAGCTGCACACGATGCCGCCGACATTGCTACAGTTGAACCCGGTGCTCAAGGGAATCTTCACTACACTGTGCTGGTTCGGCTCGAAGAAGATACTGGATGGGATCAAAGCGTGGGGACGAACCCGGGGATTCGACGCCGACAAGAGTCTGAGATTGAACTAGACACCATAACAAAGAAGAGCCCAGAATGAACCCTGATCGCAAATCCGGAGAACCGATGTCAAAGGTATCGCATCCTATCGGAACAAGTAACGGATAATTCCCGATTCTGAAAACCCCAGAGTAGCCGATTCTGCGCCCTGATCTATGATTATCGCCTAGAACAGTTCCAGCTGGCGAGCCGCTCTGCGAAAAATCTCAAAACTAGTCGTATCTCAGGACACAAAGTCGTGGTCCCATCGTTCTATCCCTATGGGTAGGCTCTTCGCCCAACCACTCTTCCATGGCGTAAAGTGCCGAGGATTCTGTTCAGGGCGTTCTTTGGTCGGCTGCATGATTCGCCGTTCTTCTCGTTCAATGGACTCGTCCCCTGACGATTTCGCGGGCGAGAGGTAGAAGACCGCTTCTTCCTCCATACCCAGTGTTTCCTAGGAGAATCCAGAACATCTCGTCAGGATGATCGATTGGGCTGAAAAAGTCGGACTTGATCCGGGCTCCTCGCTCAGTGAACAGTCCCACAGTCTCAACCCAGCCCCTCGAAGTCTTCTCGGCGATGCGCGCAAACCTCGAACAGATTCCGCAATCGTTGTCATAGAGAAGAACAGGTCGAGCCTGCAAATGCAGAAAGTCCCTCACTTAGAGACGGGGTCTGGCACAGTGTAAGTCTTTCGAGCAGAAGTCCTTCCAACAGCCGTAACTAGGCCGAGGGCGATTACTGCAACAGCAGGCTTACACGGCGCAGTGGAGCTGTTTTCTAGTAACTGGAAAATCCTTGTCCAGCCAAATGCATGGACGGTCCCATCTCCTCAGGATTTCTCCGACGAAGGGGCCTCGGATGGCGTTCCATCGGTCGCCAGTCCTGTCCCGCAATCTCCATAGGATAGCCCAGAGGCATACTGAAACTATTCATTCACTTTTTCCTCTAATAAAACAAGGGTGTGGGTGACCCATATTGACTGGGGAAACGTTTACCCAGTCGGAGCCTTGCCTAGCTGTTCTCGCCGAGCTCAGGAATCATTCGGCTTATCCGATCGAAGAGCTCGTACGCCGCCGCAACCGGAGAACCGGACTCTGACAAAGTCGTCGCCTGGGACCATACTAGGATTTCGAGCGCTGAAAGCTGGATCCGCACCTCGAATCTATTATCCTCAGTTATCCAGTAGAGTGAGAGACCATCCAACGCGTTTGCATATCCTACCCAGCGGAAATTCTTGAACCAGCGCCCCTTGATCTTCCCCAACACGAGACGAGAGTCGATCCCCGGCGGAAGCTGCCCCCGAATCACCGGCTCCCCCTCAACTAGGTGATGAGCCGACTTACACGGCTGCTTCAGCGTGCGATATCCCTCGCTGGTCTTCGCGACAAGATTGTCGTCCTTCAGCCGTCTGAGAATACGAGTCAGCTTTTCCTGGTGCAATCCGAGCCTTCTCTTGAGACCCTGAAAAGTATAGGTCGCGTCAGATTCTGCAGACAGCATCTCCATGACGAGTTCTTGGTCGTCGACGGGTCTCGTCCCAAACGGAGCTATGTCTGGAGAAGGCAAATGAATCTTGGGGAGGGACGGTGATTGTGGCTATTTATTGACTATGTGACCGGTCTAGCTGAACCGGGCTCTCGTCTCCGACAGGATCGAGTCCACCTGAGCCTTCCAGGCTTCGAACTGGGACGGGTCTTTCGGATAGTTCTCGTAGAGGTCGTTGAGCCTCTCCATCTGTCTCATAGTATAGACAAGCCCACGGAACGCCTTGTACGATCCGAGTCCCCTGAACAGCTTCATTATCTTCTCAAGGGGCGAGAGATGAGGCATCTCTCCGAGTGAGATCTCTGTCGCTTCATGCGCGGATAGAAAGTGGCGCATGCCATAGTTGATCTGTTGGTTGTTCAGGGTTTGAAGATACATTCGAAACGCTTCCAGCCCGGCAGTCTTGTTCCCATAATGGTTCACAAAATCCAAATTGTACTGCCACAGGCTCTTCTCGGAGAAATTGTTCGCCTCTACTGCTCGGACGGCAGTTTCTCCCGCCATGACTCCGCCTATTAGGCCCGGACCGATGCCTCCCGCGCTTATAGGGTTCGGGAACCAGGCAGTGTCTCCGCATATCATGTAACCGTTCGCGACGAGACAATCGTTCTGATGTCGCACCGAGACCTGCCAACTTCCGGTCAGGTTGCTGTCATCGCTCAGCGGCTGCATCTCCTTGAACCGGTTGTCTGTTGCGAGCCAGTCCTTGAGAAGCGCACTGAGCGGTTTCGAGCTTCGCTTCTGCTGTATTCCGAGACCAATGTTGACCTTGTCCTCGCTCTTGGGAAATAGCCAGAGATAGCCGCCCGGGGCCTTTTCCTGGTCGAGGTAGATGTCGCAGTGAAACGGTTCGACCTCTATTCCATCGCGAAGTTTCGCGTTCAGCCGCGCTGTCGGTTCGATATCGTCCTTATCGATCTCTTTCTCAATGTGGCTGGGAATCGGAAGGTTTCTTCTGAGTTTCGTCGACATGCCAGAAGTGTCGATAATGATCTTCGCTCTGATCTCCCATGGCTTGTTAAGGTTCTCACCGACAGTTTGTCCTTTGAGCCCTACGATCTGGCCCGAGTCCTCGATTAGTTCTAGTGCTTGGACGCTTCCGCGAAATTCTACTCCGGCTTTCAACGCGTCTTCGAGCAAGCGTCTGCCGAACTTTGGCCGGTCTAGAACATATCCTGGGCCTTCGAATGGGACTCTGACCTTCATGTCAGGCGAGTAGACGTAGACGGCGGTTACCCGGTTCTCCATCTCGGGCTTGCCATAGGTTGCGCCGATGTGGTCATGCAGGAATTTGATGTGGTGTTCTCCAACCGCATCGCCGCAGACCCAGCCTAGCGTTGTCTTCTTTCCCACTTCTGACTGAGGGTTCCTGTCGAGCAGTAGCACGTCCACTTTGCCCTTCGACTTTACCGCGACCGTTGTAGCGGTCATGCAGCCTGCGATTCCGGCGCCGACCACGACTACGTCCCGTTGTTCCAAATCATACTCCTCTCAAACACGGTCCCGACTGGCGGGACTGAGCCGACTTTAGGCTTTCGTCCCTTGGTCCGAACTATTAGTGATAAGAGTTTATATCATCTACGGCCCGGTCCCGCACAATCGCAGGAGAAACGTGCCCGATTGCAAACCAATCCTGTGTCAAACATCGCAAAGCCTCCCTTCTTGCCGCTCTGGCTGAAGACCATGCGGATTCCATTCCTACAAGCAACATTCGTGCCCGTGATTCTTGGGGGAGTCATTGCCTTCCAAGTCGCACATGCGTTCAACCTTACCACTTTTCTCCTAACCATACTCGGGGCAAGTCTCATCCACATTGCTACTAACATGTTCAACGACTACTTCGACTTCAAGAGCGGAAACGATCTTCAGGTCAAACATCAAAACCCGTTTGCAGGAGGAGGACGAGTCCTAACCGCGGGCCTCGTCAAACCCTCGACGCATCTGCTCGTCTCATCAACATGCCTGCTCTTGGGCTGTCTGATCGGTCTCTACCTAATTTTCACCCTCTCCTTGCCCTACCTGTTCATACTTGGAATCATCGGAGTCATCTCTTCATATTTCTACGTGGGACCGCCCTTCCGTTTCGCTTACCGAGGAATCGGGGAGCTTATCGTGGGAATCAATTTCGGCCCGATCATGACTCTGGGAGCTTACTATGTTCAGGCGGGCAGTCTCGCGTGGGAGCCTTTGTTAGCATCGATCCCAGTGGGACTCCTTATCGCGGCTGTGCTCTGGATCAACGAGTTTCCCGACATGGACGCGGATGGCGCCGTCGGAAAGCGGACCCTTGTGTTGAGACTGGGCTACTCGCGTTCCATTGGCGTGTATGTTGGAATGGTCGTCGCGGCTTACTTGTTGCTCATCGTCTACGCTCTGCTAGCAGTATTCTCGCTGATTCCGATAACAAGCCTGGCCTCGCTGATCGCGTTGCTCAGCCTTCCCTTCGCATTGAAAGCCATCAAAGTGCTCCGCATGAACTACAAGGATCCACACGCGATAATTCCTGCTAATGCTAACACAATATTCCTACACCTCGCGTTTGGAACTCTTGCAATTCTCGGACTAACCCTTGGTGTGGTTCTGGGCCTATAGGCAATTGAGCCCAGGTTCGGAACTTGTTAAATCCGAGTCGCCAACGCTAGGCGTTTGATCTGTGTTGGCTTCAGACACGGCGAGCGCGGTCCAAAAGCAAAAGCCAAGTCCGGAGGAAGAGGTCTTCCGGCTGAAGCTTGAATGGATCATGGCTAATAGCGATGATGAAAAAAGAAGACTTAGCGGAGAGATTCTCCGGAAACTTGGAGTCACTCTGAAGAAAGAATAGACACAATCCTATCATCTAGCGCCGAAAGGCCCCGGGCAACGACTGGTTAATTGAGCATAAGGTCCAGATGAATCAGCGATTCGCGGTTCAGCTCTCCACCGCTCTAGCGTTCGGCCCGACAGGAATAGTCTGGGCGTTTCTTCCTATTCATCTAAGACTCTTACACGCAACTTTCTTCCTCATCTCGTTACTCGCACTCGTTCCAGCAATCGAGACGATCGTACTCTCCCCGCTCTGGGGAGGAATCCTCGACAGAACAGGGAAAGGCAAGAAGATCCTCCTTCTCTCTTTCCTAGCGCAGACTGGAGGATTCGCGATTTTTCCACTCTTAACCAATCCTGAAGAGTTTGTCATCGTCGTTTCCCTGGTCGGTCTGTTCTCGTCTAGCTTCATACCAGTATATGCAGCAATGGCCACGGCCGCGAGTCCACAATACGGACGCGCCATAGGCCAATTCTGGGTTTCAGCGTCACTAGGATATGCCTCCGTAACTCTCATCGGAGGTTTTCTCTATCAGTACTTGCCTGCAGCTTTTCTTTTCATCCTAGGTGCTGCCTATGGGTTTTCAGGCTGTCTCGTCGTATTCCTTGCACCGAGCAATACTCTCACTTTGACTATGTCGCGTGAGCGTCCCCGAGGTTACTGGGGGCTGTTGAGACAACCGAGAATTGCAGCTCTCTGTCTTCTCTCAGTTGGCGTCCTAGTCTCTGCATCGGCGTTCAACAATTTCTTCACAGTCTATTTGGTTGACGTTCTCAACGGGTCCCGGTTGGTTGCGGGGCTCGCAGCTACTGCCACCACAGTCCTTGGAGCGATTGCTTACAGATATGTCGGGCCTCTGAATGATAGGATTGGCCGAAAGCCAGTGTTCATTCTTGGAGCCGCAGGCTACACGACATACTACACCATCCTATTTTTTGTCACAAACATTGCCGTTGTCACAGTTCTGTGGGTTCTGCCCATCTATCCGCTCGCGCAATCGGCGTCTGCTGCGTTGATGTCTGATTACACATCTACGGCTGACAGAGGAAAGGGACTCGGGCTCTTAGAATCCGCGTTAAGCTTGGGAGGTGGACTAGGACCACTGGCGGGGGGTTTGATCGCAGACGCGGCCCAGTTGCAAGCAGTCATTCTCTTCTCACTAACGATCGCTGTCGCTACTTTGGTGTCATCTCACTTCTTTCTGGAAGAAAGCCCAAGAATCGCTATTGCAACCCAGATCGAAACAAGTCCCTAGTCAACGGGTTCCAACGCTAGCCCTGTTTGTACATGAGCCAGTTTCGGTCTTTGAAATTGACGAGTCTGTAGTCGCCCTTTAGTTTCTTGCCTTTGAGCCAGACATGATACTTTCGAGGCTCTCTTACCTCAAGGACGTACGTTCCCTTATCCCAGGTTGTTACTGTCCCCGCTCCGTATTCTCCCTCTGGAATTTTTCCTTCAAATCCGAAGTAACTGAGAGGATGGTCCTCGACCTGTACAGCAAGCCGCTTCACCCCCGGCTCAGTTGGAGGCCCCTTAGGGACCGCCCAGCTTTTCAGGACTCCGTCTATTTCTAGACGAAAATCCCAGTGTAGCCGTCGGGCATGGTGTTCTTGGACCAGGAAACGTCTCGAGGTGGACTTGCGTAATGGCTTCGGCTCGAGCTGGTGACGATTTCTCGAAGCGTTGCTCAAACTCGGACTAGTTAATGACGATGGGGGTTAATGCCGTTGTGCTTCTCATGCTTTTGCAGACCATGACTGCCAGCATTGACGATCCCGCGCCCGCAAGAAGGTAGACTGCCGGAGTAGTGTAGCCGACTCCAATTCCTAGAAAATTGCTGAAGGGTCCGAAGGAGGAGGCTGCGCAAACAGTTGCGAAAGGAAGGAGGCTGGCAGACCTCGACGGGCCGAAGAGCCATCTGCCTACGCGCAGCATTAGAAGCGCCAGCCCTTGAGAAAGGGCCATGTATGATATGACGAACGGGAGGATCGCAGCGGAACCGTACTGAATCGCTGATGCAACAAACGGGTTCAATTCTATAGTCTGAGAATTCAGTGATAGATTCATCAGAGTCGAGTACAAATCCAGACCAACGAGCGCAAGGGGCAAAACGAAGACATAGCCGTTCGGTCCCATTGTAATACGGCGAAACTCGCCCAGATCGATACCAACGTTCCAGAGCCCAGCGGAAATGGCGATTACCCCGGCAACCGTGACTAGAGTTTGGCCTGAAGGTGTGGATTCAAAGAGGCCAGGCGAGAGGACGGTGAAGGACGAAATAAGCTGACTGGAGAGTACCCAGTACAGTCCCGAACCTATCAGCAGTAGGCTAACTCCGGGAGGCATCCGCAATCCGTCCATCACGCCCCTGTTGAGGTAACAGGGACTGTTTTCGCTTGAATGGTGACGGGAACGGGGGCCGTCTTCTCATTGCGCTTGTTCAGGAGTCTCATGGCAATTGACGAAAGAATTGACGTGATCAGTGTGGTGAGTCCAGCAACTGGGTAGAGTAGTTGAGACGCGACTCCGAGGCCGGTCCCCTCGCTAGCTACAATAAAAGAGAATTCTCCACGCGGGAGCATAGAAATTCCCACCTTCGTAGCATCATGTCTTACTGCTGACAGCTTTGCGCCTATCCAGCAACCGCCGAATTTCCCTACAATGGCCATTCCGATGACAGCAATTATCGGTAATGTGAGGGTGAGTACGGTGCCAATGTTGATCAGTGTGCCCATTGAGACGAAGAAGAGGACTATGAACAGGTCTTTTATCGGTCCAACTTTGTCGAGTACAAAAGTCGCCTGTTTGCCTCTTATCATCAGTCCCATCAAGAAGGCGCCAACTGCGGGAGAAAACCCTAGAAATGAGGACAGCAGGGCAAAGATGAAGCCGAAGGACAGTGCGAGAAGAAAAGCTGTTTCCTTGTATTCTTGATCGCTCTGCGTAACCCGGTCGATTATTCGCGGCGCTAGTTTCCATCCGAAGCCAAAAATCACTCCGACCAGGAGAATTCCTTTGGCTACCAGTATAGCGAGGTCCAGAGGCGGAACCTGGTTGCTTGCTGCAGCAAGTCCGGGAAGCAGGAGTAGAATGAACACTGTGGCAAAGTCTTCGATTACTGATGCGGTTATGACCATTTGAGATTCCTTGTTATGCAAGTTTCTTGATTCGAGGAGTATTTTGCTCATTATCGCTGTGCTAGTTGTTGCGACGACAGCCGCGACAAAGACAGACTCGATACTACTTAGACCAACTAGCAGTGCGACCCCGAAGACCGAGACGAAAGTAATCATCAGCTCAACAAAGGCTAGCATGAAGCTGTCGGGCCCGATCTTACGGATCTCTAGCGGATCGAGCTCCAGCCCGACCGTGAATAGGAGGAGGACTATTCCAAGCGATGCTAGGAGATTGATCGCTCCAAGGTCCTGTACGAGTCCGAGCCCGAACGGTCCTACGATTATTCCGGCAATGAGTTGACCTAGAACTACGGGTTGCTTGATTCTAGCAAAGAATATGCTGAATGCGAAGGCGGCGAATATTGCGAGCCCGAGGTTGAGTAGCAGAGAGAATTCAGGAGTTGAAGCCAAAGAACAACCCGTTTTCGGAAGATAGCTCCGATGAAAAATCATGGTCCTAGAAGTTTAACAAATTGACTCCACAGCCACAGTTCTGTGGTTGCAGTTTTCTCGATCCACGGTCCGATTTCGAAATCGATGGTAACAGTTCTTGTAAATAAGCGGAGAATACTGTGTGATGATTTCCGATCTTTGGATATTGGTGCTCCGATTGTCTCAGTCGTGGAGCCTTGCTTACGATAGCACTGGTCTACTACGGTCTCAGGACTCTCAAGCTTTTCAAAACAAATGTTGCGGCGAGAGCTTGGACATTCATTTCGTTGGGGGCCCTATTCTTCGGAATCGGCCTTGTCATGTTTATTGTCGATGCCGTGGATCCAATGGGATTGCCGCCGGCCGGGGGGGATAATGTAGACTATCGGAGGAGTGTTTTTGGTGTTGGGATCGAGGAAGAACTACTTGTACTGGGCTAGCAAAGACCATTTCGCGTAATGCCCACTCTCAGGCTCTTGCCAGGAAAGACTGTTCCATACCTGAACAGGGCTTACAGAATGTATAGGTGCCGGTCGGATATAAAGCGCATAGAATTTTTTTCCCTAGAATAGTAGGCCACGATTATATTCACGAGACACAGCTGAAACTAAACCAGCACAAAGTGTATCATTTGTCTGTCATTCAGCAGGTAGTGAAAGATTACAAGGATCGGGGTCAGGTCACTGCCGCACTACCTGCTCTTGAACGTCCGCTTACAGGGCGGACGGTTTCAGAAATTGTGAATATTGCTGCTTACAACACTGTAGAGGGTTTCGTAGCTCATGATTTGTTGGATTTCGACGGTGCAGTTCTGCACTGGTCGCAGGTTTTTCATACGTTTTGTCCTGAATTGGACAATGAGCGAGTCGTCAAGGCTGCTGAGGCTTTCACCAACGCTCTGTTTCTTGAGAGTAAGATAAAGGATGAGCACACCGACGCGTACTCACGAGTGCATGCCGAACAATGGCAGCAAGTTCGAGACGAAATGGTCAAGATGTGTTTTCACTTGGGCTTTCCACCTTCATTTGGGTCTGAAACATGTGATAGCTATCGATATCATTCCGTGGGGGACGATTCCTACGTGAAGCACGTGCTGGAGTTTCACCGAGTTTTGGTCAAGAGGCTTACAGGAACCGAGCGCGGCTATCGGGTCCTAGCCGGCCTATACGTCTCTGCATTCGCACTTCACGACATGCAGCCACGTACAAAGTACGTAGTGAAGAAGGCCATTGAGTTAATGAAGTTCTATTATAGTATTTTGTTTGACGCGAAGTACGGAACGCCGCAAATCGAAGACTAGCTCATTACAGTCTGCTTCCTTTTGACCTCGGGGTTTCGGGCCCCAAGATTCAACATCAGTTCGATGTCAAACATGTTCTCGAAAGTGGATATTATTTTCGCGTCGTGAGCCTGGGCGTTCATTGAAAAGATGGCGGTGATTCTATCCGATATCATCAGTTCGAGAGCCTGACGAACCAGGGAGTAAGTTCTCTCTGGGCCGATAGTGAAAACAAAATGTGAAATGTTGTCAAAGATTATCGTGAATGGCGATGCCGTGTAGGCCTCGATCGTTTTGTTGAGCGCATCCAACAGTAAAGAACTGTCATATGAGGGCAGTGAGAAGAGATTCTCGCTCTCCATTTTGGGATATGATACTCGGGACGTCAGCACGAAGATCTTGGTGCCGGGTTGCCTTCTTGCGAGCGAGTATAGAGGACTCTCCTTTCGCGTGAAGACCACTGTCCTTTCAAAATTTGAGGCGTTCTCCGCGAGGAGAGATTTGAAGACTCGCTGGTAATCGCCCTGTGGGTCATACTCGAGGAGAAGTTTTCTGCCAACGATATCCTCGTGGGCTAGCCCAACCGCCTGTGAGAAAGTATCCCTTGTCTCTGCCAAGTCAAGGGTTCGAATCTGGTGCTCAAGCTGGGCCAGAGAAGCTTCTTCTCCACGGAAGGCTGTCGAATCGAAGGCCATAAGGACGTGTAGACTATGGTCAGGGCTCGTCCATCTTGGATCCGCTAGATGTTGAACGAACTTCTGCACCGGTCGAACGATGAAATCGTCGTAGTCTAGTATGACTCTAAGCCCCTCGTTTCCAAGAGTCTTTGCTTCTTGGGCTAGTTCCTGGATTGCTTCGAGAGGTGTTTCATCTAAGACGCCCTTCCTAGGATAAGCGCTGCCTAAAGGTGCGAGTCTCAGGGAGCCTTTTAGCATCATCCTTGTAGCGTCAACTCCTTCTCTCGAAAGGCCATCAGTCACTAGGGTGACATCGCCGCCGTGAAAATAGATCACCCTTTCTCGCTGGTTCACTCCTTCTACAATGTACTTGGCTATCGGAGTGAACTTGTCGTTCCCAGAGCCATAGATCAGAATCATCTGGTCGTAATGGGCGGCGCTAGGCGAGGATTCCAGTGACGGTACTACTCCAAGGAATGCCTTCAGAAATGTCGGTTTTCGGAAGGCTTGGACCACAACGATGAGCAGGGTCACTGAAAGGAAGTTCGCTGATCCGAGAATGCTGTAGCCGAACGCTTCTAACGCAATGGCGAGAACTAGAGTTATGCTGATCGCGCTGAAGGCTGTTGCGATGATCCTCAATGCTCGCCTTACTTCTGGGTCCTTTACCAAAGCGCGGCGTCGAGAGAGAACAAGAAGTGGGTACAGGGTAAAGGCGACCACAACCAGTGCTCCCAACGCTAGGAGCAACGAACCTACGGGCGCTGCTGGTTGCGTTATTCCTTCTAGAACGTAACTCACTTGGATTGAGGGACCGGTTGAGATTAGCGATGGGTCCGTCCACGCGGCAACAAATGCAAGCACCATCGGTAACGCGTACAAACCATAGATGAGAAATATTGGCCGAACGGGGCGTGAGATAAGTCGATTGATAGATAGGGTCTCAGGATAGAGATACAGTTTCGTTGCAACATATCCCCAGATGATGGCAATCATGGTTCCTGAAGTCACAATTGCCTGAGTCGCTAGACGCATCCATGTTGGGTCAGAATTCAGAATGAAAATGAGATCGCCTACAGGCCATACTAGGAATGTGAGGTAGATGGCGATGAAGTAGCGATTGTACGATTGGAAGTATGAAAGTTGTTTTCTGGTCAGCAGAAGTATCATTATGGCGTCCGCTATGATTGCGGCACCGTCGAGAGTGGCGTCTATGTATGGTAGCGTATTCTCTGGCCTCTAGGCACGTCTACGCCAGCGTTTGCAGCGGCTGGCCTCATACCCTCCTTGCAGACGCCCCATGCCGTGACGAGGGTTTAGAATGGCGTTACTCGTACAAATAGTTCGAAGTGACAGGCTACGCTACGTCAGGCAGTCCAAGAGACTTCGCTGCCGTCTTGAGGTCCCTCATGCGGCTTCGGATAGTGACCTCAGAAACGCCCGCTGCCTTCGCCAAATCTCGTTGCATCACCATCGAGCCTCGTATCCGGGCAGCAAGGTCCAAGGCAGCTGCGGCCAGTCCGTCGGGGTCCTTTCCGACGTTGACTCTCAGTCTAATCGCTTCTCGAAGAATCTTGCCTGCCAGCATCTCTGTCTGAGAGTCCGCTCCCGCTCTTGAGGCTATCTTTGATACTCGCTTGAGAGGATCTTCGATGGCCATAGTAACGTCGAGCGATCGAACTAGAGCTCTGTAATAGTGAGCTAGAAGTTTCCTGCTCATACCAGATGCTTTGGCTATCTCGCTCAGGGAGCGTGGGACGTCGGTGAGTCTGCAAGCCGCGTACGTCGACGCGGCTACCATTCCATTTATGGGGCGTCCTCTGACTAGGCCCTTGTTGAGTGCCCGTCGGTACATTAGTGCGGCTCGCTCGGTTACAACTTCAGGCAGGTTTAGGCGGCCTGACAATCCTCTGAGCTGGCTCATCGCTCGCGACAGATTCCTGGCCATTGATGAGCCGGCCGACGCGCGCAGCTGGGTGCGTCGTAGCCGCCAGAGCTGGAGTCTCTCGTCCGCGCTAAGATTCCTGTTAGAGGCTTGGGCTCGGGAAATGATTGTAGACAGGTTCTTGTCGAAGGCGGAGAATCTTCCCGGTGGTCCTGACTGGCTTTCTAAGAGACCTTCCTCAGTGCGTCTAGGAACTGGAGCTGCATACTGCTCGGTAGGGTCTGACAACACGAAACCGCAGTTGGTGCATATGACTTCGCCGGTTTCCGCGTCTCTTACAAGGCTGGGGCTTCCACAGTTTGGACAGACATAGTGTCCAACTTCGTCGCGGGGTCTGGTTCTTCGCCCGCTCATCATTCGTCCCTGGACGGAATAGGTTTGCGGGGCCTGGGCTGCACCCAGCTGGTCCTTTTCCGGGGTAACGGTGGAAGTGCCCGCCAAGTCTGCCAATCTATATACCATAGGGCCCAAATGAAGCTTGTTACCGTTTGTAATAACAGGTTGAAAATGGACCCCCAATACCTGCCCGGAAGATGCAACATTGGCAGAAAAGGGAGGGCCATACGGCTCTCCACAGGACTAGCGCTTATCGCACTATCGGTTATTTTGGGAGTAACATTGGCAACAAGGCTATTCTGGGCCTTTAGGCTGGGCCTCTTTCTACCAGTCTACATCGGACTACTAGCCGCCTTGGAGGGATCAATGTCGTTCTGCGTTCTCCACGCCGCCCGGGGAACCTACGACTTCAACGAGCCAATGGGATTCGCATCCAAACGATCAAAGACAATGAAGACGATTGTTTCAGAAGAGCAGAAAAGGCTGGATCGTCGGAAGGCGCTCAAAATGCATACCGAGGCTGTTGTCGGGGCCGTGCTAGTTACACTCCTACTCGCCCTTGCCTAGATGAGCCCCAAGAGTGGGCTGTCGCCTCTTCAACGAAATGCCCGAAAATCTGTCCAGATTCAAACTCGGTACCTTGTCAAGTACCATCTCTGCCAAAACCTTCCCAATCAAAGGTGCAAACTTGAATCCATGTCCGGAAAAACCATAACCGTAGACTATGTCAGGTTGGTCCCGGCTCCTATCTAAGACAAAATCGGAATTCTCTGTCATGTCGTACAAACAGACCTTAGTTCGAAAGACCTCGCCGTCCGCAATCCCTGGCACAAACCTCCTACACGCCTCTCTACAAGCTGCGACCTGTTCATCATCAACAGTCCGCTTAGCAGTCTCGGGGTCGACCGGTTCGGCCAGGTCTTTCGGGGACACTTTGACAGCATCTATGCCAGCAGCAGGTAAGCCATAGTGACGGTCGGTGAAGAAGACCGGGCACTTTCCGGGACGAAAGTGGCCGAGACCATCGGGAGGTTGAAAGTAGATGATTTGTTGTCGCGTCGGCGTTATCGTAACCATTCCGCTGATGAGCAGGCTGTTGGTCCAAGGCCCGACAGTGGATACGAGTTTTCGAAATTCTATCACCCGGTTGTCGCCTGACGTTACCTCAAGACTATTTTCCGAAAGTGTTCTTTGGGCCTGCCCCTGGAGGAACTCTACTCCTCTCGCTTTGGCGAGAGACTGGAGTGTCCCGAGAGCCTTTGACGCGAGTAATACTCCACCGTGAGAGTCGAAGAATGCGTGCTCTGCTCTGAACTGTGGAAAGCGTTTCGTCAATTCGCTCGCGCCGAATTCCTCTGCACCTAGTCCCAACCGCGACAGTGTTCTGAAGCTAGCCTCGTTGAAGCGGTTAGCGTTCTCGTCTTCGCCTTGTAGGAGAAGCAGTCCGGTCCCGAGGAGAAGAGATTCTCCCGACTCTTCCTCCAACTGCTTCCATAACCGGAGACTTTCAACCGCCAGTCTCGTGTAGAGTTCGTCGTTGCCGTAGGAGTAGCGGAATACGCGGTTGACATCGTTAGAGCTACAGTACTCGTTTCCGATCCCGTATCTATCGAGAACGAGAACTTGTGAATCACTGTTCTTCGCGATGTTGTAAGCGGTTGAAAGACCCATTACTCCTCCTCCGAGGATGCAGATGTCAGTCTTCACTCGCTCACCATGCTCGGAGTTTGGCCACTGGGAGAAAGGTGATGTGAAGGTTGCTCTATCGTTCTGCTATTACTTCGTGAATCTCTAGCTGGCTCGGTCCAGCGAATGCTTCGCGCGGTGGCGTTTCGCATGCGATTCTGTGAAAGCATCGCTACTGGTCCAATCTTCAAAGTTCTTCATTGACTGCCAGTGGGTCACGACGATGCAGTGGTCGCCTTTACGGGTCTCGGTACTTATGTTCGGATGAACCATGGATGGTTTGCGCTAGCCCACTGCCTTTCTTTCCATCGTTGCTTGAACGCCTCTTCGTAGCCCTTCTTGACGGGAATTCTGTTTGAAACCACGACTAGCATGACGTGAACGCAGCCCTGTAGCAATTTATCCTATATCATGACTGCGATGTTGTCATGGCCCTTCCGGTTCCGCTTCTCTTCGATAGAAGTATCCGATTGTTGCAAATGCTAGGCTGATGAGGATTGGAAGCCCGACAAATGGGATCATGATTACTGCGATCAGCAAAGAAATCCAAGGGAATGTTCGTCTGATGCCTTTGATTTTCAGGAGTTTAATGCCAGACGCAGATCCTACAAGGTAGACTAGAATTGCGGCGCCGCTGGGGATCAGCAACTCAGTCTCAAGGTCGACGTTGAAGAAGTAGAACAGTGTGAGAGTCAGCCAAGAAAGTCCTAGCAATAAGATTAGTGTGCGATGCGGGACTCTGGTCCGAGCGTGGACCTTGTCGAGGAATCTGGGGAATCCTCCGTCCTTGGCGGTTGCATAGATAACTCTGGAGATGCCGGTTGTATAGACGTTGACGGTGCCGAAGATTATGACTATTGCAAGGATTGCCGTGCCGATCGCTCCGTAGGTTCCGAGTGCGTTGGAGAGCATTGCGGCGAACGGCGCAATGTTTCCGCCAGCCTTGTAGGCCTGTGTTCCAATGGCGGCGGTCGCGACGGATGTGTAAAGTAGGCCGATGATCGCGACGCTGTAGATTATGCTTCGGTGGAAGTCTTTCTCTGGATTCTTGAATTCTTCGGCAACGTTGGAGACGTTTTCGTAGCCTAGGTACGACCAGAAGATGAGCGCAGCACTAACGCCGATGGGGAGCAGACCGTTGGGAGTAAACGGAGTGAAATTTGCGGGGCTGATCGAGGGTATCGATGCTGCGATAGCTGTGACAAGCAGTCCGATGATCGCGATGATGACAGCTAGCTGGACTCGGCTGCTCACAACTATGCCACGGTAATTGACGAGGAATGCGGCCAGCATGATGGTCCCAGCTAGTGCGTATACAGCGGCTCGGCTCATCGGAACGGCATATGCTAGATAGGATGCCGCGATGACTGTGACAACCGGTGCTCCTGAGATGTACCATACAATGAAGAGCCAACTGACGGCATTGGCCACACGCGGCCCGTGACTTTCTCTCGAGAAGTTGTAGACCCCTCCTGATTCGGGTTTGCGGGCCGAGAGGCTGGCGAACGTATAGGCCAACGGGTAGCTCACGAGTGAAAGGCCGATCCATGCTACAAGGGATGCAGGTCCTGCTATCTGGGCGGCTAGTCCCGGAAGGACGAGTATTCCGGAGCCTAAGACCGAGCTCATGTAAAGTGCGACCGCGTAACGTGTTGTCACCACTTTTCGTAGAGCCGAATTCGGGTTTGACATGGAGACGAAACTCTTGTTTGGTAGGATGATGTTCGGGGCTGTGATAAGTGTGAACTTCCCAGCGGTTGCTGGGATCGAACCAGTCTATCAGTTCTCTACAGTTCTCGGGTTAAACCACTTCTGTTCTCGCGGCTCGGAGCGTCACCGAGCTTGTAGAAGAGTCTAATTCGTTGGCTGTCTGGAGCGGCTCTCTAACGAAAGCAAGGCTTGTTTCCTGTTAACTCCCCACCGATAACCTCTGAGGTCCCCTCTCTTTCCAACAATCCTGTGGCATGGTATTAGGAGCGCTACATGGTTGTTCGCGCATGCGTTGGCAACTGCTCGAACCGCCTGCGGGTTGCCCAACGCCGCAGCGATCTCGCTGTAGCTCGAAGTCTTGCCGAATGGAACAGCTTGGATTTGTTTCCAGACCTTCCATTGGAAGGCGGTTGCCTGTATATCTATCGGTAGGTCTCTCGAAAATTCTCTGCCGTCAAAGTATTGGGAGAACTCCACCGCCCACTTCTTCATTTGGCGATCGTTGCGGTATAAGTCCGCGGCGTAATAGTCCTCTCTCAGACTAGCCTCGACTGCCTTATCCGAGGCTCCAATGCAGACGGCGCATATTCCGTTTCCAGTCGCTCCGAGTAGCAGTCGTCCAATTGGAGAGTCTACTATAGTGTAGTGGATTGAGAGTCCTTCTCCTCCCCGGCGAAACGTGCCAGGGTTAACTCCTAGCTGGCGTGAGGATTTTTCGTAGAGTCTTCCCCTCGAAGTAAATCCAGCACCATAGAGAGCGTTGGTCACTGTTTCGCCACGTCTGAGGGATTGTTTGACTCTCTCAAGGCGTCGAGATTCTATGTACTGGCGTGGAGAAAGTCTGACGATTTTCTTGAAGATGCGCTGGAAATGGAATGGGCTTAGACCCGCTTCGCGGCTGAGAACGGCTAGAGTAAGTTTCTCGTCTAGGTGATCATCGATATACATGCAGATTCTTTGGACCAACTCTGCCCGAGGGGAGCGGGCTCCTCTTGGATTGCATCGTTTGCATGCACGGAATCCGGACTGTTCAGCCTCTTCAGAGCCACGGAAGAATACTGCCTGTCCAATTTGAGGATGTTTTGCCGGACAAGACGGCTTGCAATAGATTCCGGTCGAGCGGACTCCAAACACAAAAGTTCCGTCTGTTGTTTCATCTCTAGCCAGAACCGCCCTCCACTTCTCATCTCGAGACAGCTCGCCTTCAGGTGCACCATACAACTGTGAGCTTGTCTGCTGGACCTTCAACATGGATGAAGATAACCTCGATTTCGAATAAGTAGTTTGACTCTAAATCTTGCTTCCAAAGTAGAACGTGGGGGCGAGTAGGTAATCGTTCCAGTGAGAGCAATGCTTAACGGTCACATGTAGACATCCTAGCTTAGTCTGAATGAAGTACAGATGTCCGTATTGCGACTCTGCCTTTCTCCAGTTCATAGAGTCAGAGGAGCAGTTGCGGGAGCATATCTTGAAAGTACACGGCCGCGAGCTAAGCTTCATCGGCAAGTCAATCGGCCAAATGCCTCAACGGAGCGAGGAAGAGACGGCTAGAACAAGCTAGACGAATCAGCATCTTTGGAAGTACCCTTTTCAACCAGACCCACTCGGGAACCGTTGCATGGAATTCGAACGGGTTGTTCGAAAGAGGAGAATGATCCGTGCGTTCAGACCAATGGCTGTTCCAGAGGAGAAGCTTCGCCGAATAATCGAACTTGCTCAGCACTATCCTAGCGCTGGATTCAGCCAAGGCGTGGCATTCATCGTCGTAACCGAATCGGAACGAGTTCAGCGACTTCGGGAATTGAACAGGCTGCGAGGAGACGCCCCTGTACTTGTGGTGCCTTGTGTCAGTGAGAAGCTCTATCATGACAGGTATCATGAGCCTGACAAAGTCAGGCCCGACGGATCAGAGATAGAGTGGCCGGTTCCCTACTGGTACTTTGACGCAGGCTGTGCGTCCCTGCTTATTCTGCTGGCTGCTGTCGACGAAGGCCTCGCCGCCTATCTTGCCGGAGCCTTTCGGCCAGACCTTCTAAGAAATGAACTAGATATTCCTGACCACTTCGTCCCTGTGGGAGTCATCTCGATCGGATACCCTGATCATGATCGACATGTTCCGTCTCCCTCTCTTGATCGGGGAAAAAGACCTTCGAGCCAGGTTGTCCATTATGAGCATTGGTGACCGCAGACCCTTGAAGGCTTAATTCTCGGTTTGGCGTCCAAACGCTCGGCGATCATCGTTGCAAGAGGATCTGGTAAAGACGAGGGACCAGGTGGTTCTGGACCCGGACGATGTTCCAAGCTCATGGTATAATATTCTGGCTGACCTTCCAGGCGAATTTCCGCGACCCAAAGATCCCGATAAGGGTCCGTCTCGGCTTGAGTTTCTATCAAAGGTCCTTCTCAGACACTGTCTCCAACAGGAGACTTCAACTGAGAGATGGATCACCATTCCTGGACCCGTGCAGGATCTTTACCGTCAAGCGGGAAGACCCCGACCGCTGTACCGGGCTCGGCGACTCGAAAAATACCTCAATACTCCCGCGAAGCTCTACTACAAGCGAGAAGATCTTTCCCCGACTGGATCGCACAAGGTCAACACTGCCCTAGCTCAGGCGTACTACGCTGCTGAGGAAGGACTTGCAGGTGTCTCAACCGAGACCGGTGCGGGCCAGTGGGGGACCGCGCTCGCTTACGCCGCAAGCCTTCAGGGTCTCAAATGTGTCATCTTCTGGGTCCGATCAGTCTATGATTGGAAACCTGATCGGAGAGCGTTAATGCGGCTTTATGGAGGAAGAGTGCTTGCCTCTCCAAGTAGTGAGACAGCAGTCGGGCGAGCACTACTCGCGAAAAATCCCGACCAACCTGGTAGCCTCGGCATCGCGGTTTCGGAAGGTTTGGAATACGCTGAGAAAAACGCCGGCTACGCATACTGTCTTGGCAGTGTGCTGAACCACGTACTAATCCATCAATCCATTATCGGGCTCGAAACCATGAAACAATTCGACTTAATCGATGAGAAGCCGGACCTGATGATTGGTTGTTTGGGAGGTGGCAGCAACTTCGGGGGCTTCATCTTACCCTTTGCGGGAGAGGTCTTGAAGGGAAAGAGAGAATGCAAGTTTCTGGCTGCACAATCCTCATCGGCGCCTAACTTGGTCGAGGGCGAGTACAGGTATGACTATGGTGACCACGCGGAAAAAACTCCTCTCCTAAAGATGTACACGTTGGGTCATCAAACTGACATGACGCCGATAAAGGCTGATGGCCTGCGTTATCACGCCGCGGCACCCTTCATCAGCTACCTCAAACACCTTGGACACGTTGAGGCTGTGGCATATCCAGAAGATGAGCGGGACATCTTTGAGGCTGCCAAGACCTTCGTCCAGGTCGAAGGTTTTCTACCTGCCCCCGAGTCCGCCTATGCAATAAAAGCGGCGATAGACCAGGCCCTAGATTGCAAGCGTAAGGGTACGGAGAAGGTAATAGCGTTCAACATTTCAGGGCACGGATTCCTCGACCTAGCAGCATATCAGGAAAAGCTCAACTTCTAACTCATACAACGGAGACACGGAATTAGCCTGAAAAAGACACTCGTGAATAGACAGTTGCTCCCCGGTCTCTCCTTCACGGAGAGTTGCTTTCGCCCTCAGATCTGCATTATTTTCGAGATCTGTTTCCTTGCTTCTTCCAGCGTAGCGTTGACCTTGTCCAACTCTAGAACGACCTCTTCTTGGATAGTCAGTTCCCTTATCTTCTTCGCCTCTTGAATCGCGTCGTCTATTCCTTCAGAGATCTTTTTCAGCTTTGGTGGGAGTGTCGTCTTTCGCTGTTTCACAGTTCCTTGGACAAGTGGTGATCGATTAGAACTTACCGGTCGGTAAGTTCTCTACCGTTTCAAGAGCCCGTTTGGACCCGAGATGGCCCGGAGCCGAGTTCGGTCGAGAATGTTTCCGAGTTCGTGGCTGGGACCCCTCTCCAGCAGGCATTCTTACCCTTGTCATACCAGGCGTTGACATATTCGCCGGTGCTGATTCTGTTGCAGACGAAATTGGCGTCGCAGTAGTCGCAGATTTCTTCATTGCCAATAACCCACCCGGTACCCGGGTCCATATCCGTTTTCAATTCAACCATTTCTTCGGACAAGCCCTGAGTAAGCGTATCGAATGGGTCATTGGTGCAATGGTTGCAGCCACGGGCGCACGGGTAGGGCTCAACAGTGTAGAACGGTCCCTTAGTTCCGTTGACTGTGTTGTGGTAATCACAGAAGACCTGGCAAGACACTTCCAAGGGTGATAGTGAAACAGAGGTGCCCTGTGGCAAGAATATGTTGTATGCACCCTCCGTCCCGAGGTTCGATACTGTGCCTTGTCTAATCCAATCTGTGAGTGTTTTCTTGATTTGGGCGTCGGATAATTTAGTGGACGGGTTCGTCTTGATGATAATGTAAGGGACGACTCTGCCGACTCCTACATTGTATTCGGATAGTCCGTTCGAATAGGTTGAGTCGGTCTCTATGTGAAGGATTGCCGTCTCGGTTTTCTTGACCCATGCTGCGCCGGTGGTTGTTGCGAAATAGTTGCCCCAGTAGATGCTCTGCCAGGTGTAACCGTTCTTCCAGAGAGGGCCGCCGTTGTACTTCACGCGAGGAGAGGTTCTTGGAGAATTGATTCTGTGGCCGCAGGGCAGCGCAAAATGCCAGATTCCGCCGGTGGCCGTGGAGCCGGCTACGTCCATAGGCCGCTCTTTGGATCGCGGTGTTGCGGCCCGAACTCCGATATGGTCAAACCCTTTCACCCGGTGTCCACATACCGTGCATGAGGAAATCTTTTCGCACGCTTCACACCTGTCCAACACTGATCGAGTAGAGAGCGCGGGTTACGGGTTTATGAAAAATCTCGTACCTGCAGCTTCGGATTACAGGAACAAGCTTTTCCGGGGAAGCAGGAGTTCTTTGGGGGCTCGACTGGATGGTGCGGGGGATGGGATTCGAACCCATGAAGGCCTACGCCACAGGATTTCTCCTGCGAGTCGGATCTTAAGTCGAGCACCGCTCCTCGAGGCGGCCCTGCCCCTTTGACCTGAATCCCGCCACTACAGCGAGACGCTTGTATGGTCTCGGGAACCCCCGCATCATCACATCCTTCTCTTGGACGCTCTTAAAACTCATGAGAACGAGAATCACGCTCGTGAGGGCACCCAGGCCTTGTCATAGAAAGTCGAGAGATGTATCTTCATATCGACAATCATCTGCTGGAAGCGAACACCCAAGGAATGCTGACCGCTCAGCTTCAGAATCTTCGGTTTTTCTTGAACTATTCGAGAAAGTTCCTGGTAACATCGCGACTTAGAGCAAGACGTCCCCATCAAACATCGAGAAACTTTGGATTCGTCTGAAGATAGGCTGATCATTAGTCACGCAACGGGTGCTTCACGAGAAAATCGAAAGAAATCACTTCACCATTGATCCTTGACGAGCTTTTCGCAAAGTTTTCCAAGATCATCAAGCATGTCACCATTCTTGAAGCCTGTTCGCTTTTGAAGCTGAACCCGCCCAAGCTCGGGAACAGTCTCTTCTGGATGGTCGAGGAGCTTCGCTCAAACCTGTGGAAGGCTAGGACGTGAAATGCGCACTCCCAACCTAACTCTGATCCATGAGACGGTCTCTCTGTGTTTCGATCAGGCGTTGAGTACTCTTGGGGATAGAACGAAGCGCATAATCTACGAGTTTCTATCAAGGAGGGGCATTGGAAAAGAAGAGGTGTCTAGCAGGTTTGAGGACGTAGAGGGTCTACTCGTTGAGCTCTACGGCCAGGGCGGACGTTCAGTCATGATAGGAACCCTCGCGAAGCTATGTGAGGAATATTCCATACCTCTCAACTTGAGCTACTCCGATTCGTTGGGTAATCGTATGGCGCAGTTGACTGAGAACATTTTGATGCAGAAGCTCGTCCCTAGACATTTACGCAAGGATGTTGAGACAAGAATGTTCGAAGATAAGACAGGTTCGCTCGCTGGTTGGTCAGACTAGAAGGTTCCAATCGCGAAGGAACATAGTTGGTTTTGAGGGCGATTGTCTGCTATATCAGTCGGGAGGCTCTTCTGAGAGATGTGAAGGGATTCTCCGATGCTTGGGGGAGTGACTATGGGACTCGGATTTTTGGCATCTTCACACTTGTCAGTGCAAAGATGAATCCGACGATGATGAATAGTATGCCAAAGACGAGGTAGGAGTTTGTAACGACCGTATCTGCATACGCTACCTTCGAGGTGGTTATGTACATGGCTTCCGAGACGATGCCTGAAAGCAAGAGGACGAGACCAGTGAGAAGCATTACTTTCCTCAATGTTACCGAAGTATCGTTCTCTTCAGACCTCTTAAGCCCTGTTTAACCGGATACAAACCATGACTGGATACAAGGTCGAACACAGACCACTCTCTCCTCTCAAATCACCAAAAAAAGAAGTTGGACTCTGGAGAGTCCCCCAAGGTCTTCTCAGATCAGCGACTCTAGTCTTGTTCCGCTTCTGTGGGCGTTACCGTCAGCTCTGTGAGCTTTTCTCCGCGAAGTACTGAGAGTTTCGCTTGTTTTCCGATTGCTGTGTCGTCTAGCAGACCACGCAGGTCTGCGAGTGTCTCAACTGGTTTGCCGTCGAGTTTGACGATGACATCTCCAATAGCGACGCCTGCTTTCTTCGCTGCACTGTCCTGGTCGACCCCGTAGATTATGAGTCCTGCTGTTTGGCTCGCGAGGTTCTCTGGAATGCGGATTGTTTCAGCTGTGATGCCCATGTAGGCTCGTTTGATCTTGCCATCGTGGAGTAGTTTGTCGACGACTGTCTTGACCGTGTTGACCGGTATGGATATTCCTCGGTTGTTGGCGTAAGCAGCGTTGATTCCGACCATTCTTCCCCTAGCGTCTACTAGTGGTCCGCCGGAGTAGCCTGGATTGAGTCGTGCGTCGGTGACGAGAACTTTGTCGAGTCCTCCGCCGCCCCACCATCTTCTGGTGCTGAATGTTGGGTTTGTGACGATGCCTGATGTGGCGCTGGGTTGTCTTCCGAACGGGTTTGCGACCGCGAGAACAAACTGTCCCACTTTGAGACTGTCAGAATTGCCTGTCTCGACTGGTGTTAGGTTGTCAGAGTCTACCTTCAACACGGCAAGGTCTGAGTAGGGATCGCGTCCAACTACCTTGGCTACTTGTTTGCTGCCATCGCTGAAGCCGACTTCAACTTCGCGCATGTCTCCAATCACGTGGTTGCTCGTGACGATATGTCCATCTTTGGTCCAGACGGTGCCGGTGCCACCTCTCCATCTTCCAGCGCCAACCCGGACAACTGATCGAGATACTCGTTCAGTAACGTCTACAATAGCGTCTGATACGGATTCGAGAATCGCTGACGAATTGCTCGTTTTACTCATTTTTTCACCTACCCATTAGGGGTGGGCTGGTCTATTTGTTGACCAGTGACCCCGAAGACTGGTCACAGACTAGGCGAAATTGCCAAACGAATAGAAGGCGATCGGAGAGACTAAGTGACCTTTGCGCCTTGGCATACCGTAAGCTCTGGAAACATGACCAAGCAGAAGGTGCGCAGCCTTGACCGCTTCGCTGGCATCTCCAGATTCTCCAAGTTTCGCATCAATGCTGAGATAATTATCACTGAATTTCGCATTCATCTGGAATCCTCCTTCTTCAGCGATCCACTTCAGGACGAGCCCGTCGTCGTTACTTGAGTATCCGAGCCACCGGAGCTTGCCAAACCATCGCCCTTTGAGTTGAGAGACTATGCTTTCTAGTTCCACATCTTTAGGCAATAGAGACTGAACGATGGGCACTGGAACCTGAGCCGAACTCAGAGGCTGAGGAACCATCATGTTGCCTTTCCGTGTGACCTGGTATCCCTCGGGCACTTTCTCCAACACTCCCTCCTCTTCAAGACGATCAATTATCCTGGATAGTTTCTCTTGATGCAAGCCGAGCAGTCTTTTCAGTCCGTCGAACGTAAAAACCGTCAAGCCTTCGTCCAATATCGCCTGGATTACGCCGGTGTCCCGCGGTGTAAGACTGCTCTCGTCCAGCTCCTCGAATCCTGAGACATTCAACGTGCGCTCGTCTTTCGTGATAACCACTGGTTTGTCTAGGGTAAGCTTCGCAATATATACTTAGTAGTCCGTACGAACTGAGTAGGTACAGTTAACTTAAGCGGTTCAATTCTCCGCTCGCATTCTCAAGATCCGAAGGGAGTTTCGCCGTTAAGACTTACAAACGCTCAGGTCTACCCAAACCTTGGGGACTTAGAGCCTTGATCCCGGGACGCGTCTACAAGAGATTCAGAATCAAGGGTAGCACTTGCGTCTTGCGAGTCATGAGATGGGACGACACGGACAAGTTACTTGCCTTCATTAACGGGCTTGCAGACGAGAAGACGAAAGGCAGGTCTCCAGAAATCTTTACAGGGTTCGAGCAGAAGACAACTCGAAGCGAAGAGGCAGATTGGGTCGCGCGACAAATGGTCCAGATAGAGAACGGCGACATGGTTAGCGTCTTAGCGGAGTTCAACAAGCGGATCGTTGCTAATGGAGAGGTTACCAGGGGTCACTACAGCGAAACCAGGCATCATGGCAGACTAGCTCTAACCGTGATAGCACGTTACAGAGGCTTCGGAATAGGAAGAGAAGTTGTCAAGATATTGGTGAGGGAGGCTCGCAGGATGGGCCTCAAGAACTTGGAGGTCGAATTCCTCTCAACGAACCAAGCCGCGATCCACACGTACAAAAAGGCAGGGTTCAAAGAGGTTGGCAGAATGCCTGCCAAGGTCAATAGAAATGGGAACTTCTTGGACTCTTTGATCCTTGCACGAAAACTCTAGTTCTCCGCTTCTGGCGAATGGTTTCGGCGGATTCGTTCTTCGAGGCCGTCCAACACAGATACAATCGTTTCAAATTATCGCATGAATCAGGAATCACCGTAGGGAAAGTCGGTTCTAAAATGAGCTCGGCGAGGAGTGTTCAGAAGGCTGTCACACCCGGTTCTGTCAAAGTGCTAATGCTAGTTGAAGCAGGGATAATCGGTTTTCTAGCCTTCTGGGTCGCGAGCGAATACACGTACAGCGTATACTTCCGCATGTACGCCGATCAGATACTGATCAGCCACATTACAACATACAGTGCCGTTCTCGGCCTGGGCATCGGTCTGGCCGGTAGCGTAGCAGCAGCGATGCTCTACAAGAACATGCGTCTCGCAAAGCATCGCCTAGAAACTGTTGCAGTGCCGAAGATCAGAGGCGCTGTTGAGAAGGTACTCGCCAACCTGCCAAGCGCAGATGTACAGCCTCCGTCTAGAGTTGTGACAGAGCCAGCCGTTACACAGCCAGCTTCGCAACCAGTGTCTCCGCCAGTGACTGCGATTGTTCCAATTCCGGAGTCGAATGAACAGAAGAAACAGTCAAGCTGACCTACAGCTCTTCTCCGCGGAGCCGAGCCAGTTCCGACAATAATTCCCGTTCGCGCTTATTCAGATCGCGGGGAATATCGACGTCAACTCTGACCAACTCGTCTCCGCGCCCCCAGCCTTCAACGCGTGGGAAGCCTTTGCCTTCGAGGCGGAAGACTGTTCCGGCCCTTGTTCCGGGTGGAATCTTCACACTAGCCTTACCATCAATTGCAGGCACTTCGAGTTCTCCGCCCATTGCGGCCTTTGGATAGCTGATCTTCGTTTCGTAGAGGATATTGTCTCCGTCTCGTTTGAAATATTCGTGGGGCTTGAGATGGATCCTGACGTATAGGTCTCCCGCTCGTCCTCCTTGTACAGCGTTACCCTCCCCGCGCAGTCTCAGACTCTGGCCTTCGTCCGCCCCTGCGGGAACCTTGACCTGAAGCTTAGTCTTGTTCCGCATCAGGCCTGACCCTCCGCATGTCTTACACGGTTTCTCGACGACGGTTCCTTCTCCATTGCATCGGGGACATGTGGTGATCTGGATCATCTGGGCGAAGCCTGATCGACGGACCTGTTGCACTTGTCCGCGACCATTGCAGGTCTTGCACGTCTTACGTTGGCTGCCTGGTTGGGCCCCGGTACCGTTGCATGTGTTACATTGGGCGAGGCGCGGGACCTCGATCTCTCTTCCCACTCCGCGGGCTGCCTCATCGAAGCTGATCTCCATATCATATGCTAGGTCCTGTCCACGTGAGGGTCTCTGGGGACCCCCGAAGCCTTGGAAGCCGAAACCGCCGAATCCTCTCAGAAGCTGTTCGAAGATGCCGCCGAACCCGCCCATATCTCGGAATATTGAGTCGAAATCTGCTCCACGGAAGATGTCCTCAGCGTTGTAACGTTCGTAGATTCCTGCCCGGCCGAACTGGTCGTACTGG
>WNFX01000963.1_pt1 | contig 29069 bp, 14 predicted proteins | sample 5400111 | NCBI WGS metagenome assembly WNFX01 (sample SAMN13153363, study PRJNA577476) | soil metagenome | isolation source: 40 cm soil or saprolite under grassland replicate 1 | place: USA:California | collected 2016-06-15 | reverse complement strand
GCGGTGGCGTGGTTGGCGATCTCGTTGGCCTCCCACGCTCCCAGCTCGCGGTGCTTCCCGGTACCACCCACGTGATGCTCATGGACCGTGTCGAGTGGCTGCTTTCGATGATGACAACGTTCCTTGATGCACTCATGGCGGATGAGAAATGATCTGCTCCGAAACCTTAAACGCTCACAACGTTTCATTCCCGCGTTGTCAAGCAACAGACGGCTCATCGGAAACGTGAGTGAAACGCTCTCCACGTTTCCGATGAGCGGATAGCACTTATTGAAATTGAGCCGTTGCTACCTTTCGCTATCAAACAGGACAACACAACATCTCAAGCCGCTTGACAGGCGGTTTGAGACGTTGTGCAACACCTGGAAGTGCCGAAGGGGGGACTCGCTTGAGCTTGCTTACTGGTGTTTACTGATGTTCTCCACGTACTTCTTTCCTCGTTTTGTTATCTGCCGGGATGTGTGGTTGTTTGCTGTTGTCCTTCGGCTTAGCTGTCAGTTTTGCTGTCAGATTTGGGTCATAGTCACTTTTGATACAGTTGGCAGACAAGACGCTTGAACCCCCTCTCGCTAGTACGTCCGGTCAATGATCAGGGGTTCTCCCGCCGAAATGGTGCCCAGCCATATCAAGCGACGTTGCAAAGCACCCATTGACGTAAATAGCTCAAAACCAGCGCGCCCATATGTCGAGCGCTTGAGCAGTTTGAGACGATTGACAAACCCCTCGGTGGGACCATTGCTGTAAGGAAATTGGAAGGCAGCCGAAACTGCCGCGAAATCTCGCCTCACCCGCTTTCCGCAAACGCTTCAATTTCTGCAATGTCGCATGCAGCACACATCTTTAACCAGGCTTCCAGATGCTCTGCCTGAGCAAGCCAGAAAACTGCTGGGAAAGCCGGGTAGATCGTTTCCACCACAGGTTCTTGTCGAATGAAGGTGAGCATCTGTTGCTCTTTTGTCTTCAGGCTCGTTGGATCTTTGATCAGCAACCAGGAAAGCGCCTGAGCTGATCACAATGGCTCTGAAAGCACCACCTGCATCTGTGCTTCTAAGAGCGGCGAAAGAGGCTCGATCTCAGACAAAGCTGTCTGTACAACCTCAGCTTGAGTCAGTAGTGCCATCGGCTCGTTCAACTCCTGCTCAGTTGAATGATATAGCAGCAGTCCTTGGGCTTGTAACCAGCGCACGACAGTTTTGTAACTGCCAGAATAGCCTTGATCCCGTACTTCTGAGTACAACTGCTGTGCTGTTGTATATCCCTGTCTTATTGTTACAGATGGCATCTGATACCTCCCCGGATGACTACTCTACATGCTACACTGCTGAAAGAGAATCAATGAAACAATGCTTTCTCTGTTCTATTCCTAGTAGAGAGCGTCTGAGCGGTAATGAGGAAATACAGGCGATGAGTCCGGAACACCAACGGATGATAAACGACATTCTGGCAGACTTCAGGAGTCGCCGAGACTATGACTTACTGGGGAGGGCTGCGTTTCAACAGCATGTGGCTCAGTTACAGGAGAAGCTCATCTTTTTAGCCGGCTATGAGGAGGGTGAAATAGATGCCGATCCAGCAATGGTGAAAGCAATGATAGATGAGACCTTTCAAATAACCTACAGCAAGTATTGGAGACTCAATATACATCAATATGCGAAAATGCCTCTGGGGATATTAGCTGATCAAGTGCGAACAAAAATGATAGGTATCGACGAACTCTGCTCATTTAATGATGCGGCTGCCCGATTAGGATACTTGCGGGCTACCATTAGGCGGAAAGTCAGGTGCAGTGAACTTTGGCCGGTCGAAAAAGCTGGAGAAAGATTGCTGGAGATAAGCGAAGTGGAGGCTATAGTGCAAACCACTCGCCAAAGGCTTGAAGGCAAAATATGTGAGGTATATGCGCTCATCGATCCTAGAGACAACATAGAGCGTTATGTAGGCTGTACTGTCAATCTAAAAGGCCGCTACGGCTGTCATATAGGACGCCCAGCAGGTGAAAACAAACAAAAAGATGAGTGGATAGCGGAATTAAAACGGCTTGGCTTGCGACCACCGAAAAAGGTACTGGAAACAGTCAAGGGTGTAGAGGCAAAGGAGCGAGAGACCTATTGGATCTACAAGTTGCTCGGTGAAGGGAAACCACTTCTCAATTACCAGGGCAAGAAGCTGGAGAAGAGCAAGAGTAAGCCATAATCCCTGGGAAAGTTCATGGTTTGAGACTCTTCCTCTCGGTTATTAGTCTCTTCCATCAATGACTAATCCTTCTTTGATAGAGCCAGGGTATAGCTTGATAATTCTCAGATACTATTGCAGCAAAAGATGACGGATTCCATTTGTCATGGTACACCTTTAACAATCTGCTGCCGTGACGACACCGGCTGCAGGTGTTCAGCGAGACAATAAAGAATACCTGGCCGGTCCCTTGTGCCAATAATGGCGTCGCACAAAGCTTCCGCGTCTTCTCGGGCTATTGGCTCTCCATGAGCCAGGTCGTTGCGATGTTTTGTGACCAGCTCATTGTCCAGGCGCTGGACAATATGTTCGAATTCAAGATGATTCCCCCCAGCTCCCTGGATCAGCACCCCGAGAGTATCCCAATCGCCTTTCGCGTGCTTCTCGCTATCGCGCTTGCAGTAGGTATGTGTGTATGCGCCAATCGTCCAGTCCTTTTTCTTCAAGGCAGCGAGGTTGTGCTCGCAAGAGCGTCGCTTGAGTTCCCGTTCCAGCGCCCGGCAATATTGGATGGCCGGGGCCGCCCAATCTTCAAGTTGTGCCTGTGTGTATTCGTGCCACACATACTCACCACTGAGCAGCATACTGCGCGTTTCTTCCGCCAGGCAGCGAGCATGTTGTTTCCAGTAAGCCCCGAAGACCCATTGTTCGAAATGCTCCTCAATCATGGTGGTATTGCCTCGTAGCTTGACGTACTGCTCAACTGCTCGGCCAATGCCCAGGAAAATGTGATTGCGCAACTGCTCGGCACGTTCCTCATCTCCAGATTGTTCTGCCTGGCGCAATGTTTCGTCATTGCGAGTGCGCAGGTCGCCGGCCTGTTGTATCAATTCCTCCTGTGTCGTGGCCCGGATGACAATCGGAGGGATGATTTTCTGGTCAATAACATGGCAGACGCGGGGGTTTTTGAGACAATCATGCTGAGCATCCACCAGGTCAAATACACTTTCACCAATGTGACGCTTGGGGCAAACAACGGTACTGGCCGGCATGTGCCTGTGGCTCGCGTTGATACTGTCGGGATCAAGCCATACACCTTCGCACACGGGCGCAGGTCGATCAGGTAAGCTTTCACTCGCATAGTTCAGCACATCCCGCAGGCGTTCCTGCAGCGTTTCCATCGGCATAGCGGGCGTAAGCTTATACAGGCTTATGTTGATGGCTCCAAGCTTTTCTCCATTGTAAGAATTGCCCTCATGCCTTACTTTGCGTGTTGCGTGTTTTCCAGGCGCGGGATCGGGCAAGCGTGGAAAAAACAAGCCCCCATGCTGAGCACCGATCAGTTTCATATCCCCTAGCAACTTTTTGATAGGGGCATGCGTGTTGGTTGGGTCGCTGCCACCGAGGTAATACTTGGCATCCAATATGACCGGCGGTTCTCGCCAGATCAATACGCCTTCGTGGCATACCTTTAGCAGGTTCTCGCGCTCAATGGTGTAATCGGGGCGAGAAGCGGGCGCGTGTTGCCAGCCGAGAGCGGCACTGGCAGATAACTCCGCTTGACGATTGTAGATGAAGCGGAAGCGGCGATCATTCCAGCTAAAAGTAAATTGAAGCGCATCACTAGCAACGTTCACATCGCTCGCATTGATCGCATGAGCCTCGTGCAGGAGATGAGCAAGCTCTAGCGCGATCCATAATTCATATAACCAGGCATCCGTCTTCTCATCGGTTCGCTTGCTGGCTAATGCCAGCGAACGCTCATCCTGGGCTCGCCCAATTTGTAGATTGCTGAAGTGCCTCCACCATGCGATGAGGTCGCGGTACGGACTGGCGCCAGGACGAAGCCGTATTGCGACCCGGTCGGCAAGCGTTTCAGTGTCGACGCGCTGCGCTTCTTCGACCAGGGCACGGGCATAGGGGGCGGCGAGTTCACGTTCGGCACGTTCATCAGCCCCGACGAGTATGTGCCGTTCCTGATCGGTGAGTGCCTCGTCACCCAATCCTTCTTGCAGGGTCTTCTGTAGTTCCCGGCGGTAGTGTAGCAAGACTGCAACAGCGAGGATATTTTCGGGAATCGCCATGCTCCGCTCCCGTAAGCGTGTATCGAACTTGAGAGGCGCGAGTCCGGGCGACTCACTCAAGTTCCGCTGCATAGTGCGCTGCCAGTCGATATCCCCGTGAGTGGGCGCCTCCTCCTGAAGGCGGACCTGGGTGGTTTGTAGGCTCAGTTGGCGGCGGATACGTGGCAGGATGTCATCTAGCAGTTCATCACTGAGTGCGAGCAACTTGATGTAGCGGTCGTACTGCTGCAAGAGGGGGATTTTGGGCAGTGTACTTTCAGCAAAGAAGGTGCGAAACTGTCCCCGGAACAACCGCTGATCGTGCAGCAGGAGGAGTCGCATCACACGCCGCTGCAGATGAAGTGACCAGGCCAGGTCGGTTTCATAAGGAATCTCTTCAATGTTGGTTGTATCAATCATAAACCACGCTCGGCCTTGAAGGTACGCAGGCGACGGGTGAACTGTGGCAATCTAAAAGGCGAATGGTCAAGATGAAAGATTGCGGTGAGTACCTCAGCTGCGATCTGTGGTTTCTCCTGCTCAGAGAGTCGCTCTACCTCGTCCTCAGCGAGGATAGGATCACCACTGATATCAACAACGTTACTCAATGCCTCCAGTTGTGCCCGGCGACGGCGTGGTGACTTGGCTGGATCGCTGAGAGAATTATTGTACTTGGTGACAAATGCGTCTTTATCAAGTTTGAGGTACCAGAGCAATACCTCAAGTTCATCAGGGAGCAGTACTTGCAACTGATCGGCAATAGTATCGCAGAGGGCCGCATCGAGAGCCTCAAGCCACCCTTCCCTATCTATATGGCCAGCTATGATACCTGTAATCAACATCTGACGAACCAGAGCAATGGCCTGGGCCGTGCCCAACTGTCGATATACGCGTATGACTTCAAAAAGGTCCCATGCTATATCAAATGTTTCCTGCACTTGATTGCCGTTATCGAGTGGCATCCATTGCACGTGGTAGGAGTTTGGCCGATCTGGTGTAATAGTGATATATGTTTGCCTATTATTAACAGCGCCAGGCGCATAATGTCGCCAGTTCAATACACCATTCTGGCTGATGGAGATATCCTCACTCAAATGGCTGATACTTTTTAGCGCCTTGTATAACACAATAGCTTGCTCAGCGTCCCGTTGTGCGCGCGAAGGCGGCAGCACCTCAATAAACGCAAAACGGCGCTTGAGTGCTTCGCTGATCTGGTTGAGATAGTTGCGGTCAAAGCTGTTGAGCGTGCCAATGATACGAAAGTCCTTCGGCAGGGGAAGTTCAGCGCTACCGCTATCAACTGATACTCGCAACATCTCACTGCCTCCAAGCGATGTGAGAGCTTCACCCAGGGCGATGTCTATGGGAGCGCGGTTAAACTCGTCGATGACAAGCCACTGCCCGCGAAACTCCTTTATCTCGCCATGGTCCAATACGCTGGGTGCACGTAAGCTCACACGCTGGGCATTCCGCCAGTTCGCCGTATCATCGGGATCGACTACCCAGTTCTTCAGGACAGCGCTAGTGAGGTAGCCGTGCTGTATGCGATAGGATACCTGCCCGCTGTAAATATTAGGGGCAATCCCCCCAATCAGCGTGCGCGTGCTCCACTCATCAGTAGCCGTCACCAGCATTGTAGTATAGGCGGTCGCTTTGACATCGTTGCCTGTTCCCTCCTCACTGCGCCACAGAATTTCAGGGATAAGTCGCGCCAGCTCCGTTTTCCCCGTCCCCGGCGGCCCAGTGAGGATGACGTGCCCAGCGCGAGCAATGCGTGATAGATACGTCGTATCACCGCCTGATCCACCAGAATATGACGCCGCACCTCTGCAACCAGCCTTGCAAGCAGTGGCTCAGGCGTCGGTATCAGTGGCTCATGCCCGATGACCGTCTGTACAGAAGTTATCTCCTCGACCCTGCCTGTCTCTTCAAGGATAGACGGATTCTCTGTGATCCAATACAAAAAGCGCTCAGTCCCGTATGCATCTGTTTTGATTCTGAGCTTTGGTGCAGCAATAGAAAGACTATCCAGGGCCTGGAGCACTGCCTGGTGATCTACTTCAGACCTGACTTCAACTCGATCGCCAACGACTTGCAGTCCTGCCGGTCTCGGAATGGCTCCTACTTCCAGAAGCATTTTGAGACCACGCCGCAGACTTAGATAGTACATTACGGACTGACCGGGTCGATCAAGCCAGAAGGCAAAGAGTGAAATGATGAATGCGCAGTTGGCAGGTGATACAATCATGCCACTCGATTTACCAGCCTGGCGGAGTCGCTCCCGTTCGGACGTGAGAAACATATAGAACTGCTCTATGCGCTGACCAAGATTACCTGCGTTCAAACCCGACAGAGTTTGCCTGAAACGCTCCTCTGTGCTCATATTATTCTCGGCATGATACTTCGCCAGTTTATTGATCTCCATCAGGAAGCCTGTACCGGTAGCTCCCCAATCTTCTTCTGTATGAAGCGCTTTATCAAGCAGCTCACGGAAGGACTTTATATCTGTCAATCCATCAACAAACTCGGTGACAATCCTCTTCAGTGTAGGAATACTGGCTTCACGTTTTGCAATGGCTCTGCGTGAACTGTCTTGAAAATCTGTGTCTTTGAGGTAAGTGTCTACAATAGAGGCGAGATTGACAGCCATACGTTTACTGCTCTCCCTTCACACAAAAAATCAGCGGAGGTATCCATTTAGAGATGACTGAGCGGTGATACTGAGGATTTTATCATAGAACCATACTAATGCATAGATTTAGTAGCGCTTTTATATGGTGGAATCCAAATTTAACATGTATAATAGGTGGCGTTCCGTTGGCAACGAAAGCAGAGGGGGTTGAATGGATGCACCCCTCCTTGAAGGAACGCATGTCTAGTAGGGAGAGTGTTTGTAGTGAGTCTCGTTTTGCATGTGCCTGAGCCTGGGCAACTGGTGGATGTCCGGCAGCGCCGCTATGTTGTTGTCGATGTAGCCCAGGGTGTGTTACCTCCCAACCTTCTCAAGACAGGCAGCCTGGGTCAAGCATACCAGAATCACGAAGGCCAGCACCTTGTCACACTCACCTCGGTTGAAGACGATGCCCTGGGCGAGGATTTGCAGGTGATCTGGGAGGTAGAGCCAGGCGCCAGGATCACCGAAAAGAACGCGCTGCCAGCGCCCGTTGGCTTTGATGCTCCTCACCGGCTCGATACCTTCCTCGATGCAGTACGCTGGGGAGCTGCCTCCAGCGCCGATGTGAAAGCGTTGCAATCTCCCTTCCGTAGTGGCGTTGAACTGGAAGACTACCAGCTTGACCCAGTGGCGCGAGCGATCCAGATGCCCCGTGTTAACTTGCTGGTCGCCGATGACGTTGGCCTGGGTAAAACCATCGAGGCCGGGCTGGTCTGCCAGGAACTCATCATCCGTCACCGTGCCCGCAAAATTCTCATCGTCTGCCCTGCCGCCTTGCAGGTGCAGTGGCGCGACCAGATGCGCGATAAATTCGGCCTGGAGTTTCGTATCGTCGATAGCGACCTGATGAAGAATCTGCGGCGAGAGCGCGGGCTGCACGTCAACCCCTGGACGCACTTCCCTCGCCTCATCACCTCGATTGACTTCCTGAAGCGGGAGCGACCGCTGCGCCTCTTCAGCGAGGTATTGCCGCCCCAGGGCGAGCCAGCCTACCCCCGTAAATTTGACCTGCTCATCGTCGACGAGGCCCACAACGTTGCGCCGTCCGGCAGAGGTCAGTATGCCACAGACTCGGATCGCACACGGGCGCTGCGGCGACTCGCTCCGCACTTTGAACACAAACTGTTCCTCTCGGCCACGCCCCACAATGGCTACTCGGAGAGCTTTACGGCACTGCTGGAACTGTTGGACAACCAGCGCTTCGCCAGGGGCGTCCGCATCGACCGCGACCAACTACACGCGGTGATGATACGTCGTCTCAAGTCTGAGCTGCCGCCCCGCTGGGATGGCACACCTCGTTTTCCCAAACGCGTGCTGGAACCCCTCGAAGTGGACTACACCGCGGAAGAGCGAGCAGCCGCCAGAATCCTGCGGGAGTACACGCGCCTGCGTCTCGAAAAGGCCAGCGACGACGCCGAAACATATGCGGCTGAGTTTGTGCTGAAGCTCCTCAAAAAACGACTATTTTCCTCACCGGAGGCATTCGCCATTACATTGAAACAGCACGAAGAAACGCTGGCAAACGCCAAGCGGCGCGGGGCCACCTCCTTCAAAACCAGTATGGGGATATTACGCCGCCAGGTAGAGCAGGCTGAAGAGGAAGGCGACAATGACGATGAGCTGGAAGAGGCAAAGACCGCCGCCCTGGAAGCAGCCGCGCCGCTCTTCCGCGAACCGACAGCGCAAGAAAGGGCGCTGCTCGCTCAGATGCGCAGCTGGGCCGCCGCCGCGCGCACTCGACCCGATAGTAAGGCCAGCCAGCTCATTGACTGGCTTCATAAGACGATCAAGCCGGAGGGAGCATGGTCGACGCGGCGCATGATTATCTTCACCGAATACCGTGCCACCCAGAAGTGGCTGCATGACCTGCTGGAGCGCGAGGGCCTAGCCGCACCGGGACGCTTGCTCACGCTGTATGGCGGCATGAAGACCGAGGAGCGAGAAGCGGTCAAAGCAGCGTTCCAGGCCGATCCCAGAGAGGCAGAGGTGCGCATCTTGCTGGCGACCGATGCCGCCTCCGAAGGTATTGACCTGCAAAATCATTGCGCCCGCCTCATTCACTACGAGATACCCTGGAACCCCAACCGCCTGGAGCAGCGCAACGGGCGCATCGACCGCCACGGCCAGCGCGCTCCCGAGGTCAACATTTATCACTTCGTAAGTAGTACGTACCATAATCGTTCTCTTGCAGATGAAGACCTGCCCATTGGGGAACTGGACGCCGACCTGGAATTCTTGCTGCGAGCCGTGCGCAAGGTGGAGTCGATCCGCGAGGACCTGGGCAAGGTTGGCCCGGTGATCGCCGAACAGGTGGAAGATGCCATGCTTGGACGCCGGCGCAGGCTGGATACACAGGCAGCCGAGCAACAGGCTGCTCCGCTGCGCAGCTTGTTGAAATTTGAGCGCAGGCTGCGAGAACAGATCGAGCGCCTGCACGAGCAGTTGCAGGAAAGCCGGCGCGAGCTTAGCCTGACAGCGGAACATGTGCAGGCGGTGGTTGAAGTTGCCCTGGAACTGGCCGGGCAACCTCCATTACAACGAATGACCTTGAACGACCCCAACGGCGAAAAACCCAGCATCGAGGTCTTCTATCTGCCCCCGCTCAAGGGAAGCTGGGCGGCATGTACGGAGGGCCTGGAGCACCCACACACGCATCGCATCCGGCCTATCGTGTTTGACCACGAGCAGGCCAAAGGGCGAGATGACGTGGTGCTGGCCCACCTCAATTCCTGGCTGGTCTCCATGTCATTGCGGCTCTTACGGGCCGAGGTCTGGTCGCCGGACTTGCAGCGCAAACTCTACCGCGTGACGGCGCGGGTCGTCCCCAATGTAGCGCTGGATACCCCTGCTGTGATTGCGCACGCACGGCTGCTGCTTCTAGGCGGCGATAGCCAGCGGCTGCACGAAGAACTGATCACCGCCGGGGGCTATTTACGCGAGGGACGCTTTGCTCGCATGAACGTGGGCGAGGTACAGCGAGCGCTGGCGGAGGCTCGAACCCAGGGCGTCTCCGCAGCGATGCAGAAGCGCCTGCAGGAATTGTGGTCTACGCACCGTGAAGCCCTCCTTGCAGCATTAGAGGCGCGTATGCGCGAACGCACAGGGGGACTACAAAAACTGCTGGCGGAACGGGCCGAGAAGGAAATGAACGACATCACAACGATTTTGACCGAGCTGCGCACCAGCATCCTGGCGGAGTTGAGGCAGCCCGAGGTTGTGCAGTTGCAACTGGCAGGTTTCAGCACGGAAGAACATCAGCAATTCGAGCGCAATATGTCCGCCCTGGCAGAACGGGCTGAGCAGATCGACGCCGAAATTGAGCAGGAACGGGCGGCCATCCAGCGGCGCTTTGCCGATCCGCAGCCCCGGCTCTTTCCGGTGGCGGTCACCTATCTCGTGCCGGAACATTTAGCGCATTAGCGTTCCAGGACCGGAATATCCCAGCGCGGGAGCTGACCCAATAGGTATCAACCGAAGGAAAAGCCCATCACCATCCGTAGGGGCGGGGGCGGTGTAGGGCCGGGTGGGGGCCTTTATGGCCGCCCGCCTTCGCCCGCTGGTCGCTCATTGTCCAGCAGAATTACAAATCAGCAATGGTCGCCCTGCCGGGCCAGAAAGTTATAACACCGATGTCCACGGCTCGTCATCATGAGCAGGATAGGGGCAAGCCCTATCCCTACTATACTACGGGGTATTTCGCTAGTTTTCTGTATCCGGGTTAGAAAGGATTGCGGTCACTATGTCCATTGCGCGTCATCATGCCGAGTGGCTCTCATTGATCGAGGTATCGGGACCGTTTCTCAGCATGCCCGTGCTCATGCGCATCTTTCCACAGGGACTGGATGCGCATGATCCCGAACTGAGCCGCACGCTGCACTTGGCATATGGTGAATGGGCCAATAACCAGTTGGGAGCGCGGCCTGATCCGGCCATTCATACGCAGTGGCTGCGCTTTGTCCTCGCCAATGTCCTGGAGATGCCGCGAGAAGTATTGGCGGAAGGTCCCGCTTTGCCGCCCGGCCTGCACGCGCATATCGTCGACGAAAACGAAACGCTGCGCCCGGACATAGCGCTCGTCTCGCCTGGTGACCGCAAGCCGCGTCTCCTTATCAAGCTGTATCCGCAAGAGCAAGACCTGGAAAAAGCCATCGCAGGTCATCACTGGAAAGCCTCGCCTGCCACGCGCATGATGGAGCTGCTGCGCAATACCAATGTCCGGATTGGATTGGTCACCAATGGCGAGCGCTGGATGCTGGTAGACGCGCCGCCCAACGAAACGACGGGCTTTGCCTCGTGGTATGCTGCCTTGTGGCTTGAGGAACCGGTCACCCTGCGCGCTTTCCGCAGCCTCTTGCGGGCGCAGCGCTTCTTTGGTGTGCCCGACGACGAGATGCTGGAAGCCCTGCTCAGCGAAAGCGCCAGCAATCAGCAGGAAGTGACCGACCAGCTGGGTTACCAGGTACGCCGCGCAGTCGAGGTGCTTGTACAGTCGCTTGACCGCATCGACAAGGACAAGAATCGCCAGTTGCTGGGCACCTTGCCAGAAACAGAATTGTACGAAGCAGCGCTCACGGTGATGATGCGGCTCGTCTTCCTTATGTCGGCGGAGGAGCGCAACATGCTGCTGCTGGGCGAAGGGCTCTATGACCAGTATTACGCCATCTCCACGCTGCAGGCCCAGTTGCGCGAGCAGGCCGATCAGCACGGCGAAGAGGTCCTGGAGCGGCGACACGACGCCTGGAGCCGGTTGCTGGCGGTCTTCCGCGTCGTGTACGAGGGAGTGCAGCATCAAGATATGCGCCTGCCCGCCTACGGTGGACACCTCTTCGACCCCGACCGTTACCCATTTCTAGAGGGCCGCATTCCTGGCACCTCCTGGCGCGATATTGCCGCTGAACCGCTCCTGATCAATAACCGCACCGTGCTGCACCTGCTGGAAGCATTACAGTTCCTGCAAGTGAAGGTGCCGGGAGGCGGACCAAGCGAGCGCAGGCGTTTGTCGTTCCGCGCGCTGGACGTAGAGCAGATTGGGCATGTTTACGAGGGTCTGCTCGATCACACTGCCCGGCGGGCAAACGAGCCTGTGCTGGGCCTGTTCGGTTCGCGAGAGCACGAGACGGAGGTAGCGCTGGCCGAACTGGAGCGATTGTCCGCGAAGGATGAAACGGTCTGGCTGGATTTCCTGGAAGAGAAGACGGGACGCAGCCGCAGCGCCATCAAGAACGCGTTGGCAACCTCGCCCATGCCGAAACGTTTCAGCCGTAGCAGCCTGATAGCGGCGTGCGATAACAACCAGGTATTGTTCGGGCGCGTGCTGCCCTTCGCCGGGCTGCTGCGCACCGATACCTTCGACAATCCCGTCGTCATTACCGCTGGCTCCGTCTACGTTACGCAGGGGAGCGATCGCCGCACCACGGGCACGCACTACACGCCGCGCAGCCTGACCGAGCCGATTGTGCAGCACACGCTCGACCCGCTGGTCTACATCGGCCCGGCAGAGGGCAAACCACAGGAAGAGTGGCGACTGCGCCCGGCTGCGGATATCCTCAACTTGAAAGTCTGCGACATGGCGATGGGCTCGGGCGCGTTCCTGGTGCAGGCCTGCCGCTACCTCTCGGAGAAGCTGGTGGAGGCTTGGGAAAACGTGGCGCGGCAGTTGCCGGAGAAGCCGCAGATCGCGCCGGAAGGTCACGCTTCAGCAGGTGCCCCGAGTGAAACACTGCTCGCCAACGACGCGGAAGAGCGCTTGGCCTTTGCCCGACGCCTGGTGTGCGAGCGCTGCCTCTACGGTGTAGATAAGAACCCCCTGGCAGTAGAGATGGCGAAGCTCTCGCTCTGGCTGATCACGCTCAACAAGAACCAGCCCTTCACCTTCCTCGACCATGCCCTGCGCTGTGGCGACTCGCTGCTGGGTGTCAATCTCCGGCAACTCACCTCCTGGTCGATGGATGATGTACAAGAAATGGGAGCTATCCGGCCGATGGGCTGGTTTGAACCCGCCATCACCCGCGCTCTTGATACCGCCCTCAAGCTACGCCGCCAGATCAGCACTTTGCCGGAACATGACGTACGTGATGTAGAGGCCAAGGCGCGCATGCTGGCCGAGGCAGAAGAGGCGATGGCGCTTGTCAAATTGGGAGCAAATTTACTTATCACAACCGCTTTGAGCGATACCAAACAGAAGGAACTGTTCAAAGGTATTATCCATATGAGGTACACGGTGCTGGTGGGCGCCTTTGAAGATGCGCGCAGGGAGAGGTTTACTTCCACCCAGTGGGAAAAGCTCAGGCAGGACTTTACTACAATGCGCGAGCAGGTTGACGAGCTGCTGAATGGTCGCCGACCCTTCCATTGGCCGCTGGAGTTCCCTGAAGTGTTTGCCATTGGTGTGGAAGAAGAGCGGGGTTTTGCTGCTATTGTAAGTAATCCTCCATTTCAGGGAGGCAGTAAGATCACAGGAACGTTAGGAATGGATTACCGAGCCTACTTGGTAGAGCATTTAGCGCGAGACAAGCGAGGCAATGCAGATTTGTGCGCTTATTTCTTCCTGAGAGCAAGCCAGCTATTACGTCAGAGTGGTCAATGTGGGCTGCTAGCAACCAATACTATCGCACAAGGTGACACCCGTGAGGTAGGGTTAGATCAGATAGCAGCAGCAGGTTGGTCTATTCCTCGTGCTATACCCAGTCGCAGGTGGCCAGGTAGTGCCAATCTGGAAGTGGCTCATGTTTGGCTTAGGAGGGGTCAATGGAATAATTTGTTCACTCTCGATGATCGATCGGTTACTGGTATTAATCCGTATCTTACTGAGCCGAGTTTGATTACAGGCAATCCCTACCGTCTTAGAGCAAATGAGCCTTTCAGTTTCACAGGATCTAAGTTGGATGCAATTGGTTTCGTAATGGAGCTGAAGGACGCGCAATCATTAATTGAGAAGGACCAACGTAACCGTGATGTACTATTTCCTTTACTTAATGCAGAAGACCTCAACTCTCGCCCAGACCAATCACCTAGCCGTTGGGTAATCAATTTTCATGATTGGCCTCTAGAACGGGCAGAAACCTATCCCGAGTGTATGAGGATTGTGCGTGAGAAGGTTAAGCCACAGCGTGAAATGCAGAATGATAAAGGTGGAAGAGAAATTTGGTGGCAGTACTTACGTACTCGTCCAGCATTATACAACGCTATCACAACAATGAAGCGGGTGTTGGTCATTCCTTCTGTTACAAAGTATATGGTATGTGCATGGGTGCCTACTGGAATCGTATATACCCATGCGCTAGCTATAATTGCTTCACAAGCAGATGCCAACTTTGCCCTTCTCCAAAGCACCTTTCATGGTGATTGGGCAAGGATTCGAGGCTCATCTCTAAGGAACGATCAGCGTTATACACCCACCGACTGCTTTGAAACTTTCCCTTTTCCCAGCAATCTGCAAGAACTTGACGATATCGGCGAACGCTACTACCAGCACCGCCAATCAATCATGCTCGCTCGCCAAGAGGGCCTGACCAAAACTTACAACCGCTTCCACGATCCACAAGAAACAACAGAGGATATTGTGCGGCTGCGCGAGCTGCATAAAGAGATGGACGAGGCGGTAGCGAAGGCGTATGGGTGGGATGACCTGGATTTAGGGCATGGTTTTCGCGAGACGAAGCAGGGTTTGAGGTATACGATTAGCGAGGAGGCAAGGCGTGAGGTGCTTGGGAGATTGTTGAAGCTGAATCATGAGCGATACGCGGAGGAGGTGGCACAGGGACTGCATGAGAAGGGGGCGAAGAGTAAGGGAAATAGTAAGAAGGGGAAGAGGGTGATGGAGGAGAAGGCAGGGTATGCGGTGGGACAGGGGGAACTGGGGTTTGAGGGAATGGGGCTTGGTGAGTTTGGGTGGTTATGAATAGTAGTTGCTTCTCTCTGAGATAAAAGAAGATGAAGGTAATCCCATGGCGATTACCTACTAGCAAAACGAAAGAGTCGAAAGCCTTATCCACGCTTCATACGCTATGAATTCTGTGAGGCAGAGACGTGATTGTAAACTATACACCATCTCGACGAAAGTAGAATGGGATGTACATTACAAAGTTTCAAGTAATAGACTACAAAAGTTTCCGTTGCTCCCAGGAGCTTCATCTTACGCCAGGCTTCAATGTTATCGTCGGACAGAACAATGTTGGCAAAACAGCATTGGTTGAAGCTCTGAGTTTACGCTTTAGCAACAAACCCAATCGCAGTATGACGACATTCCCACGTCCGGGTATGCTATCTGTAAATGCCTCAAAAGTAAAAATAGCATTTCAGCTTGATGCAGGGGAAGCAGAGCGATTGTTGATAGACGTTACTAATCCTTTCTTCGTACCCATTAACCAGGGAGCAGATGTATCTGACGAAGCAAATCGATTTTATGCGTTGCTGCAGGAGCCTAACATTTTACACGTTGCTTATCAGCCGGGGTCGGTTACTTTGGCATATCTGGATTCATACGGGGAGCTAGCCGATGCCCGAAACTCGGCCATGTTCACCGTTGACCATGCTCAACACCAACTCATAAAGCCGACTCCGGCGAACCCAACAAATGGGAACCCTCAGTATGGCTCAGTTCTGGCTAATGCTCTACGCGAGAGAATATATATCTTCGAAGCAGAGCGCCTAAACATCAGCATATCTCCTTTTGGGATGCAGACTGTGCTAAATTCCAATGCTTCGAACCTCGCAGAAGTGCTTCATCACCTGCAGAGTAGTAACACTATTCGTTTCCGTCGGTTCAACGATCATGTCAGCACGATTTTCCCAGAAATCAAGGGGATTACTGTACCCCCAGGTCCTGCCGGCAATCAAGTCCAGATCCTGGTGTGGTCGATAGATCCTGATACCGAGCGTGCAGACCTTGCGATACCACTTTCTGAAAGTGGGACTGGGATCGGCCAGGTGCTGGCGATGCTCTATGTCGTACTCACAGCAGAGTACCCGCAAACGATCATTATTGATGAACCGCAAAGCTTCCTCAATCCAGGTGCAGTGCGAAAATTGATTGAAATACTGAAGCAACATTCTCAGCATCAGTTCATCATCACAACGCATTCTCCAGAAGTCGTGTCTGTTGTGAACCCACAGACGCTGTTCCTGCTTCGCAAGATAGAAGCTGAGACCATGATAGAGCAACTGGACAGCACTGAAGCCCAAGATCAAAAATTATTGCTATCAGAAGTTGGGGCAAGGCTCTCTGATGTCTTCGGTGCAGACAACATTCTTTGGGTAGAGGGTGCTACCGAAGAACTGTGCTTTCCACTCATCGTCGAAAAAGTGCTGCGAAAGCCTTTGCAGGGAACAAAGATCCTGGGAGTTGTTCAAACGGGTGACTTCGAAAGCAGACATTCAGGGCTCATCCTTCAAATTTATGATCGCCTGAGCAAGGGAAGCGGGCTTATCCCCCCGGCTATTGGTTTCATCTTCGACCGGGAAGGGCGGAGTAAACAAGATCAGCAAGACCTGATACGACGAAGTCAAGACAAGTTGGTATTTCTCCCACGCAGGATGTATGAAAACTACCTGCTGAACCCTCGTGCAATTGCTGCTGTCGTTTCTCAGATAGAGGGATTCCGAGACACCCCTGTTACACCTGCAGAAGTGGAACAGTGGCTCAAGTGTAACCGTTCAGATGAGAAGTATTATGGTCGGAATACCAATGAGTCAGAGCGCATCGGCAACGGATGGATACAAATTGTACATGGAGCAAAAATACTAGCAGACATCTTTAAGGACCTTTCTGGACGATGTGTTGAGTATGACAAAGTGACGTATGGTTTGGCGCTTACCGAGTGGATTTTGGAGCATGCTCCGGTTGATTTGGCAGAAGTCACATATGTGATCGCCTCCAGATTGAAGCCTGCACCTTAAAGGTATCATTGAAAGCCTCTATGCATTCCCTCAACGATTGCTACGTTTCAGCTTCATAAACATTGCATTGCACGGGAGCTTCTGGTTCGCCACAATGCCACAAAATTGTTGATAATCACTAGCATCACATACTTGACAAATCGCAAACAAGTTGGCGGTACATCGTCACCACGAGGACACAGACGATGAGGACCTCAATGCCGAGTTCCCAGTCAATCGATCATTGTAGTACACCAGTTTTTCCGGTATACTGAGGTTCATCTAATAAGCGTTGTGAGGATTGTGTTTTGACGTATCAGCATGATACCTATGATCGTCGCGTTCAGCTTGGTGCTTCGCGTCGTCGGCGTGAAGATGCCGACGCTCTATATAATGCTGGTCGCTGGGCTGGCGCCGTCTACTTAGCTGGTTATGCAATTGAGTGTTCACTTAAAGCACTGATCTGCTCAAACGAAGGTAAAAATAGCTTCAAAGAAACGCGAATGTTTAAAAGAGGGGTTCAGGGAGATACACTGCATAATTTGATACATCTGCTACGGGAAGCACCTGCTATACAGAGAGCCATTATGCTTGACCGTACTGGCGTCTATAAAAATGCATGGAATACCATTACGAGTCTATGGCAGAAGGATGAGTTGCGTTATTGGGACAAATTAGGTGATCAAGGGACCAGTAAGCATTTTATCGATTCTGTAAAAGTGATACATACCTTCGTCCTAAATCAGCAAGGGGAAGCTTCATGACAGCACAGCGAGACCTGCCGCAGCAGATTAGTGAGTTGCTGACTCGTACACTGCGGACACAAGACCAGGATGCACATGTCCAGGTCAAACGTACCTCACTGGGCTGGTTGCGCCTGTACGTTATTACATCTTCCTTTGCAGGACAAGCATTGGTTGAACGTGAGCGGCGGATAGAGGCAATTCTTGCCAGATTAAACCTGAATCTAGGTGGGTACCCATTTGCTAACTATATGCTGCTGACCCCACAAGAAGCTGCTGACCAAGCTCCATCCCAGCCCATACAATTACCGCTCTGGTCGGAGATCCTCATGGCACCAGAACCTGACAACCCTGTTCCGTTGGATGAAGATACAACCAAGCGTCCTTTCGTTGTCACCTTTTATTCATTTAAGGGCGGTGTAGGGCGCAGTACCGCCTTGGGGCTTATTGCGAATATAGTGGCAACTCGTGGACATCGGGTCGTGATGATTGACTTCGACTTGGAAGCTCCAGGTCTCTCATTAGCGCTGCCATCGGAATCGCCCGGCACGAATATGTGTGGTGTGCTCGATTACGTTTACCAGCGGTATCTGACTCCAGACCAGAATCTGCCGGAAATCAGTGAGTGTATTCGTCAGATCGATACTCCTACACGTGGTGAGCTGTATTTAGTATCTGCCGGTGAGTATGACGAGAATTATATTCATCGCCTAGCCGATCTCGATGTCCGTTTGCTCTACCAGCGTGAGAAGAACCCAATACATCAGCTATTAGATGATGTTAAGGCATATCTCGACCCCGATATTATTCTCATAGATGCCCGCACAGGTTTCACAGAGATAGGTGCGATTGCGTTGTTCGACCAGGCGGACCTGGGAGTGATCTGCTTCTCTCCCACCGGCCAGAGCTTTGCTGGCCTGCAATGGGTAGTCAAAGCAGCAAGTAAGCAACGCAGTTACCGTGGAATCCCTGATCTGCGCTTCCTACTCACACCCATGCCGCCAGTGACTCAAAGCCAACAACAAGCATGGGCTGCTCGCACAGGCGAGTGGATTGCAAATAACTGGGATGTGCCTCCTTCTGTAACAGTGGATGAACTTTACTATCAGGTTCCTTACAACCCGAATATCACTACACTGGATAGCCTATTTGGTGAAATACCGGCAGGAATACTAGAGCCGTACATGCCAGTTGCCGACGCTATTACCGCCAGCCTACCAGAAACAAAGCCTGGCATTGCCGCCCCAGCTGATAGTCGCCAGGCAATTCTTAGCGAACTTCAATTCCAGGCTGCAACTGCGCAGGAAATGAACTCAGCAGACATCCCTTCAATCTTTCAGCGTACCGGGGATTTCATCAAATTCTTAAAAGATCGCACCTGGTTAGTGCGTGGCGCAAAGGGCACCGGGAAAACTTTACTTTTCCGCCTGTTTGTTGAGCGGTCAGATGATGCACGGAGATTTGCTGAACCTGATGATCTACATAATGTCCAGTTCGTTCCAGGACATGGCCAGTCAGGGTCACGTCATACACTCCTGACTGGAACTGATTTGACGAGTTATGAGCAGCAGGTAGGACAAGATTCCTGGGTACTGTTCTGGCTCAACTACATGCTTTTGCAGCTTGTCGCCGCACAGTCTGAGCTACGGTTACTGCCTGATCTTGATCCACAGTTAATTGCGCTGTGTAGACAAGATAGGCCACAGCACGCAAATATTGTCGCATGGCTGGTGAGCCGAGCACAATCACCACAGTCCGCGCCCAAGGCCAGCGATGAATTGCATACAATTGACCGCTGGTTGCGTGAGCATAGGCAAAGGGTATGGCTACTATACGACGAACTGGACGTTGGTTTTGGACAAGATTATGACCGTCGTCGCCGGGCGCTTGAGGGGCTGTTAGGCTGGTGGGTGGAAAATGGTTCTGGGCTGAGCAGCATAGTCCCCAAAATCTTATTGCGCGAAGACATCTGGGCTGACCTCAACTTTACCAATAAAGCGTATTTCTCGGCGCGTTTTGTGGAATTGCGTTGGGAGGAAGCGGATCTGTGGCGTCTTGTTTTGCGCCAAGCGCTGGGCCAGTCGGCAACACTAGCCGATCTGGTACGTCGCCAGGCCAGTATCGAGAGAGCACAATTGGACGATGTTGAAGAGGTAGGATTGCTACGAAGAAGTCTGTATCCATTATGGGGTGAGCGTATGGGACGTGGGAACAAAGCGTACACCTACAACTGGGTACGTAATCGCATCAGCGACAGTAAAAACAATCGCTTCCCGCGTAGTCTAATTCAACTCCTCCAGCGGGCGATCGAGATTGAAAAACGAACTTCAGAACGCAATCCATCTGAGGCAGTGCTCCGCCCGCGGTCATTGATTGAAGCCTTGCCCTATGCCTCAGAGCAGCGAGTGATAGAGGTGCGCAATGAGTATCCTGAATTTGCTGATCTGCTGGATAAGCTCTCAGGCGAACGTTCACCAATCACGCTTGATCGTCTGGGCGAAATCTGGAATCAAAACAGCGACGAACTGAAACAACAGATTGCAGATATGATCAAGGCTGGAATTCTACAAGAGTATCCTCGCTCACCAGATATTGAAGTGCCTCGTTACTCGGTTGCCGAGCTGTATCTCTACGGGTTGGGAATGAAGCGTCAAGGCCAGCGATAACCTATCAGGGAATGCTGTATGCAGGGTTATATACTCCCAATGAATTAAGAAGCAATTGTAGGAAGGGATACCGAATGCATGACTAGCCAATGGTTAACTACAATGAAGCCTTCCTTTCAGACCGAGTGGCTGGCGCTCCCGCCCAAAGAAGCGCACCAGGTGCTTGAGAAGATCGCGCTCTTGGCACAAGACCCAACCCCCGACGCCAAAGTCAAAAAACAAATCAAACACATAGACCCCAGGCTCCATCGTATCCGCGCTGGCGATTACCGCATCTTCTATACCTTTGAGGAGCCACATATTAGCCTGCTAGCGGTACGCCGTCGCCGCGAGAATACCTACGATGAAGACCTCGACATAGAGGCCCTGGGCGGATTTGACCTTGTCCTGGAAGGCACGACCAAAGCAGCACAACCCGACTGGGAGCGGCTCCTTGCCCCCAAGGAACCAGAAAAGCGGCGCCTGCCGGAGCCCATCACTGTCGACCTGCTCACCAACCTGCGCGTCCCCAAAGAGTGCCATGCTCGCCTCTTGCCCATCTCGACCGAGGAAGACCTGCTCGAATGTCCCGGCATCCCGGAAGATTATTTGCTGAAGATCGACGAGTACATGTTCGAGCGGCCCCTCGTTCAGGTCGTCCAGCAGCCCGATTATGTCTTACCGCACGTGGATGATCTCCTGCGCTTCAAAGAGGGCGAGCTGCTCGGCTTTCTTCTCAAACTCTCACCTGAACAGGAAAAGTACGTCAACTGGGGCATGAACGCTTCCGGACCAACGCTGCTCAAAGGAGGACCTGGCACAGGCAAAAGCACCATCGCACTCTACCGTGTGCGCTCGTTGGTGCAGCAACTCCGCAAAAGAGGGCGCGATACAATTCGCATTCTCTTCACTACCTATACGAATGCCCTTGTTAAGTCGTCGGAGCAGCTTCTGCAACAGCTTCTCAGCGATGATTTGCATTACGTGGAAGTGCGTACTGCGGACAGGATTGCAATGTCACTTCTGAGTCAGGCGGGGACAGTTCCACAGTTCATCGAAGGCAATGAACTGAACAATCTTGTCTGGCAGGCAGTGAAAGGAGCACGCTTTGATGGCAATGCAATACAGCAGCAGGCACAACGACAGGCTGTTGAGCGGCTCAGTATCGAGTACTTGCACCAGGAGATCAACCAGGTTATCGTGGCACGCCAGATCAAGACGTTAGAGGAGTATCTCGCGGCAGCACGTCCAGGCCGGAAAGTGCGCTTCAATGCCACACAGAGGAGGGCGGTCTGGCAGGTACATGAGACTTTAGAGCGCCTGCTGAAGCAGCAAGGTAAGAAAACATGGCGACAGGTTCGTGCGCAGGCAGAGGAATACGTTGCTCAGGGGAGAGTGAGTCTCACATACGATGCGGTGGTGATAGACGAGGCGCAGGACCTTGACCCAAGTGCATTACGCCTGCTTATGCATCTATGCGCTAAGCCAGATCGCATCTTTATCACCGCCGATGCCAACCAGTCCATCTACGGCAGTGGCTTCAACTGGGCGGATGTGCATGAGAGTCTACACTTCCAGGGCCGTACCGCTGTCCTGCGCGCGAATTACCGTTCAACGCGTGAGATTGGTGAGGCAGCTCAGTCCTATCTGGCAGCAGGTGTGTTGGATAACGAGCCGGTCGAGCGTACATACATGAATAGCGGGCCAATGCCAGCTGTACGAACGATCCGCAGCGGCGGCGAGGAAGTACAACTCCTTTCACGCTTCTTACCAGCCGCAGCACGTGAGTTCAGGTTAGGTATCGGAGCATGTGCAGTCCTCTGTCCCACGGAAAAGGCGGGCAGGTCTATTGCCGCAGAGCTCATGCAGCACGGTATCGAGGCCAACTTCATGCGAGGGGCAGAACTGAACCTGTCACGTCCGGGCGTGAAGGTACTGACGTTGAACTCGGCGAAGGGGTTGGAGTTTCCCATTGTGGCCCTGGCAGGCTTCATCAATAGTGGTTGGTACGGCCACATGCCCACGAATGTGACTGAAGAGGAGCGAGAAGAATTCCTGGCCATCGACCGGCGCACGATGTTTGTTGGCATGACCCGTGCAATGCGCGCGCTGCTGGTGACGATACCTGCGGAGACCCGGTCACCACTCTTGCAGGGGTTTGATGCTGCATATTGGAACCTTGGGGGCTAGCCACCCTTGCAGGTTCCCCGCAAACTGGTATACTACATCCACATCAATAAAGAGAGGAACGCGAAGTGAACGTCATCCGCCTGCCTCAAATCCTTCCGGGCGAACTCGACCTGCCTGCTATCAATTACAGCCTGCGTATGGGCGAAGCCACATTAGACTGGAGCCAGGTACGCGAAGCTGCCAGGGAACATCTGTCGCTGCTGCTGGCTGGACTGGACCTGGTTGAGCATAGCGATATCATCGGCATCGATACCATCTCCGAGGACCTGGCTCAGGAGATACTGCACGTTCTTTCTCCTTATGAAAATCTACCTGGATCAGATGGCAGCAATCCCACTACCCTGGAATCTGCAGCCGGGGAGTCAGAAGATAGCCCCCTCGCTGGAGATACACAGCAGCAAACGGCGATACAGCCAGCACCAGCAGCGTCGCGTACCATCCTCCAACCTCTTTCACCTTCGGCAATGCGTGACGAGCTAGAGCGCCTGGTGCTGCTGGACCTGTTCGGCCCGGCAGGTGGTCCCCAGGAAGAGGTAGATGAGAGCAGCGTGCGTGATCGCTACCTCGTGGGCATGCTCGCTCCAAGGGATCAGCAGATCCTGCCGGAAGAACTGGACGAGCTGGCGATACCAGAAGAGGGAAGCGGGGAGGATGGTCCCAATGATGAGGCCGCGCTCCAGGTTGCTACTCTCTGCCCATCATCAATTGGCATGAGCTTCTGCGCTGATAGCAGCACCACTCACTTGAAGGTCACTGCGAGGTGGGGCTATTACAAGCGGGAACGTAGCGAGACACTGAAGACCCAGAAGGGTGCGCCTAAAACCGTGTGGAAGCGCTGGCCAATGGGCGGTGAGCCGTATATCTTTCCGCTCAGAGCGGGACCGCTGCCACCCTGGAGCCCTGAACCAGAGGAACAGCCCGATGTGGTGGTGCGAGGAGTGATACGCCGTTCGGAGGACGTATGGACGGTGACGCTGTTCCTGGTGAATGAACAGCGCGAACCTGAAAAACGCCGTGATGAAGCCTGGGTCTTTCAACCGGAACTCGTCGTTGAAGCTCCCGGTGGAGCCGCCATATTCCAGCAGCGCCCCAGGGTCAGCAGGAACAGGCAATCCACCGAAGAGCAACTGATGGCGATGCTTTACCGCAGACATGTTGGCTTTGCCATTGGCCATGGCGCCAGCACGCATGCCGAGACCGTACCGGGCGATCCTACGAGGGCCACCCGTCTCTCCACCTGCGTCGTACCAAGGTATGATGTGCCACGCACCGAATCGCCAACCGGCGCTGAAATTCCGGAACTGGCTGACCTGGTACTGGACATGAAAGCGCTGGCCGAAAGCCCTATGGCCGACCTGGCGCGCACCTTAACCCCCCTTGTCACAGCGTACGAAGCCTGGATTGCTGCACAGGCATCCCGCATTAATGATCTGGGTACCGGACTCTCTGCGTATCGCCATGTAGCGGTGCAGGCCCTTGAAGAATGCCGCCGCACATCGGGTCGTATTCGCGAGGGGATTACATTGCTGGCACACAATGAACAGGCAGCCAGGGCTTTCGCCTTTATGAACAGAGCCATGTGGCAGCAGCGCATTCACACCCTGCACGCGGAAGAGCGGCGTCGCGGGCAGCACACGCCACTGGCAGACAAAGACCGGCCCGAGAACCGCAGTTGGCGACCGTTCCAGTTAGCCTTTATCCTGCTGAATCTGCCCGCGTTGACCGACCTGCACCATCCCGACCGCAGTGTAGAGGCGAGCGCAGTTGCCGACCTGCTCTGGTTTCCCACCGGCGGGGGCAAGACGGAGGCCTATTTAGGGTTGACGGCCTACACACTGGCCATCCGCCGCCTGCAAGGAACCATCGCGGGCAGGTCAGGCGAGGACGGAGTGGCGGTCATCATGCGCTATACGCTGCGCTTGCTCACGCTGCAGCAGTTCCAGCGTGCGTCAGCACTCATCTGTGCCTGCGAGATGATCCGGCAAGAGGATACGCAGCGAACCTGGGGCAATACCCCCTTCCGTTTAGGTCTCTGGGTTGGACAGCGCACCACGCCCAATACGACCGAGCAAAGCGAGGAGTCGAGCAGGCAGGATCGCGGCCTGTACCAGCGGGGCAGCACGATTGGCGGTGTTGGCTCGCCACGCCAGTTGACCAACTGCCCCTGGTGCGGCGCTCCTATCGATGCCGGTCGCGACATCAAGATCGAGCCCTTGAGCAAGGGAAGAGGCCGTACCTTTCTCTATTGCGGTGATCCGTTGGGCCAGTGCGCCTTCAGTCGCAAACGCGCTCCCGAAGGCCTGCCGGTGCTGGTCGTCGACGAGGAAATTTACCGCTGTCTGCCCGCACTGCTGATCGCGACCGTCGATAAGTTTGCCCAGATGCCCTGGAACGGGGCGACGCAGATGCTGTTTGGCCAGGTGGACAAAAAGTGCAGTCGCCATGGCTTCCGCTCTCCCGACCTGGAGGACAAGGATCAACATCGCGCTGTGGGGATGTTCCCGGCGGCGCGTTCAGTGCCACAACGTCCACTGCGCCCACCGGACCTGATCATCCAGGATGAACTGCACCTGATCTCAGGTCCGCTGGGGACGCTGGTTGGTCTCTATGAAACGGTTGTGGATAGCCTTTCGACATGGGAGGTGGACGGCAAGCAGGTGCGCCCGAAAGTCGTGGCGGCGACCGCTACGATCAGGCGAGCGGCCCAGCAGGTTTCGGGCCTGTTCATGCGCCAGGTCCATGTCTTTCCGCCGCAGGGACTGGATGTCACCGACAACTTCTTTGCACGGCAGCGCGAGCCGGGCGAGTCGTCACCAGGACGCCGCTACATGGGCATCTGCGCCAGTGGACGCCGTCTCAAAGCTGCGCTCATCCGCGTCTATGTAGCCTACCTCTCGGCAGGTCAGAAACTTTACAACGATTTTGGGAGAGCCGCCGACGCCTGGATGACCCTGGTTGGGTACTTCAACTCCATGAATGAGTTGGGAGGGATGCGCCGCCTGGTAGAAGACGACGTGCGCTCTCGCCTGGGCAGAATGGAACAGCGCGGCCTGGCCAGGCGCAGTTCGCCCTACCTGGAAGAACTCACCTCGCGCAAAAGCTCGACGGACATACCCGAGGTGCTGGACAGGCTGGAGAGGATCTTTGACCCGTCCATGATTGGCCAGCCGGGCACAGCATCGCCCAGGCCAATTGATGTGCTGCTCGCCACGAATATGATTTCAGTCGGCGTCGATGTCAAACGTCTTGGCCTGATGGTGGTGACGGGCCAGCCGAAAACCACCGCTGAATACATCCAGGCGACCAGCCGGGTCGGGCGGAACGCTCCTGGACTGGTCTGTGTGGTGTTCAACTGGGCGCGTCCCCGCGACCTCTCACACTATGAACAATTTGAGCATTACCACGCGACCTTCTACCAGCAAGTGGAGGCGTTGTCGGTAACTCCCTTTGCTCCCCGCGCGATCGACCGGGGTATGGCCGCGTTACTGGTGAGTTTTGTGCGCCTGCTCGGCTCTGAGTTTAACGAGAATAGCCAGGCTGGCAAGGTGATCGGCAGCCATCCCTACTTCCTAACAGCCATCAGCGAGATCGCTGCACGAGCGGTAGCAGTGACCGGAAGCAAAGAGGTGGGGGAGATGGTCCGAGCGGCACTGGAAGAACTGCGAGCCTACTGGCTGAACATGGCGAGTATGAATGTTGGCACCCGGCTTGGCTACAAAACGAAGAAGGATGGCCAGACCATTGGTCTCCTGCGGCAGCCCGGGCTGGGTGATTGGACCCCCTTTACCTGCCTCAATTCGCTGCGTGACGTGGAACCATCCATCAATCTGATTCTGGATGAACGCAGCCTGGGCGAGAGCGCGGAGAGCGGGGATGGTAGAGCTGCCTCCACCCCGGTAGAGGGAGAGGAGCTGCACGTATGACTGCGACCAGGAAAAAGTATCGTGTGGGTGAGTTGACCCCAAGCCAGGTGCTCTTCACCTATGGCATTGGCGCCATTGTAGACCTGCCCTATATCTCCACCATCGTCATGGGACTGGATGACTGGGAACATCCGTATCCCATCGTGATTGGCGAGGAGCGCCTGTTGCAGGTGGTCCGTACAATCCTTGGCCCGCAGGTGGCACGGCTGCTCGCGCCGCCCGAAGCGCCAGAACAGATAGGCCCTCCTAATCCTTTTGACGAGAGTCATACCATTGGCGTACCGGTGGCAGCCTTTCCCCGTTGGATGCTCTGCCCGCGCTGTCGCTCCCTGGCGTCCCTGGACTCCGGCCTGTTTCAACTGAAGGCGGACCTCTACCGGGCGGACAAAACCCGTTATGTTCATGTGAACTGTTCTTCTGCCGGCTCGCCTCCACCCGTCGTGCCCGCGCGCTTCTTAGTAGCATGTAGATATGGTCACCTGGATGACTTTCCCTGGGTGCGTTTCGTGCATAGTGAAGTCCCGTGTAAAGCCAGGCTCAAGTTGCGCGAGCTGGGGGTATCGGGCGAAGCCGCGGATATCCAGGTGATATGTGAAACCTGCAACAAGCAGAAACGTATGGCCGACGCCTTCGGAGCCGAGGGCGCGAAAAACCTGCCCGAGTGTAATGGCCGCTACCCGCATTTACGCAGTTACGACCGGGACAAATGCCAGGCACAATCGCGAGCTATCCTGCTGGGCGCCTCCAATAGCTGGTTTCCCCTTGTACTCTCGGCACTCGCCGTCCCCGATGCCGTTGACAGGCTCGGTCAACTGGTGGAGGAGTACTGGCATATCCTGGAAAAGGTGACCAGTCAGCAAAATATTGAGTTATTGAGGCACATAGGACAGCTAGGACACTTTGTCGCTTTCTCAGATGCCCAGATCTGGGAAAAGGTCGAGTCGAAGAAAAACGCGTCCAGGTTGGATGAGGATGCTTCCCCACCGAGCTTGAAAACGCCCGAATGGCAGGTGTTGAGTAATCCTGCCGTCGCACCCTCAGCGCGTGATTTCAAGGTGACACCTGTATCACCTCCCACCGGCTACGAGCATGTGCTGCGGCAGGTGGTGCTGGTAGAGCGACTGCGGGAGGTTCAGGCCCTGATAGGGTACACGCGCATCGAGTCGCCAGGTGACTTCGATGACATGATAGAGTTACCACAAGAGCGACGTGCTCCCCTCTCGCGCAAGCGGCCCGCCTGGGTGCCCGCTGCCGAGGTGCGAGGCGAAGGCATTTTCATCGAATTTCGCGAGGATGCGATACGCAACTGGATAGGTGGGAGGGCTCAACGCATTCATGATCGCATCTTCATGGAAGCGCACATGCAGTGGCGCAAGGCCCGGCACATGGAAGATGTGATGTCCAGCTATCCTGGACTGCGCTACGTCCTGCTGCACTCTTTTGCTCATGCCCTCATGCGCCAGCTCACCCTTGAATGTGGCTACACTGCGGCCAGTATTCGAGAGCGTATCTATTCTCTGCCCCCAGAAAGTGAGTATGGTCCGATGGCTGGCATTTTGCTGTACACGGCGGCTCCCGACAGCGAAGGGACGCTGGGCGGGCTGGTGGGACTGGGCCTACCCGAGCAGCTTGGGAGGCATATCGAAGGCGCTCTGGAACAAATGCGCAGTTGCACATCAGATCCCCTCTGCGCCGAGCATACCAGCCTGCAGGAGCACTCGTTGCACGAGGCTGCCTGCCACGCCTGCCTCTTTTTACCGGAAACGTCGTGCGAACGCGGGAATAAATATTTAGACAGGTCGGTCCTCGTTCCCACCGTTGACAGGACGAATCTCGCCTTCTTTGAGACGACCACGTGATGCAGATATGCAACCTATCGCCATTTGACCGCAAAGGAAAGGGAGTCACCAATGGATGTGATCATTCGACATGCACGTCTGAGAGGCCGCGAGGGCACCTGGGATATCGGCATATTGGGCGACCATATCACCGCAGTCGTCGAACAACTCGCTGATGCAGCTCCTACCGAAGTGAACGCTGCCGGCAATCTGGTCACGCCGACCTACGTCAACGGACACATCCACCTCGACAAATGCTTTCTCCAGGAGACGATGCGTCCCAACAAGGACTACACCTTCGGCGAATGCCTGGAACTCACCTGGGAACACAAGGCACGCTACACGACCGAAGACATTGTGGAACGAGCAGGCCGCGCCATCCAGGAGGGTATCCTGAACGGGACGACCGTCTTCCGCGCCTTTGCCGATGTCGACAGTATTGGCAAGCTGCGGGGTGTAGAAGGGCTGCTGGCCCTGCGCGAGCGCTGGCGAGATGTGGCGCTTATCGAGGTGGTCGCCTTCCCACAGGAGGGCATCATCCGCGACCCGGGAACGGACGAGCTGCTGGAAGAGGCCATGCGTCTGGGTGCCGATGTGGTTGGTGGCCTGCCCTGGTTTGAACTGCTCGATGAGGACGCGCGTGCGCATATTGATGTCTGCTTTGCGCTGGCCAGGCGCTATGAGAAAGACATCCACATGCTGGTGGATGACACCGACAATCCGCTGAGCCGCTCGCTGGAGTACCTGGCCGTCAAGACGCTGCGAGAGGGCTACCAGAGTCGTGTCTCGGCCAGCCACTGCGGGGCGCTAGGACATCGGTCAAGTAATAGAGAGAAGCATTGACGGAAAGGAAACTGCGTGGTTAGCTCAAGGAAAAACGAGCAGAAAGGACACGAACCATGCAACCAATCCTCTGGCAACCCCCAATTGACCTATCGCAGACTG
>WNFX01000961.1_pt1 | contig 29080 bp, 23 predicted proteins | sample 5400111 | NCBI WGS metagenome assembly WNFX01 (sample SAMN13153363, study PRJNA577476) | soil metagenome | isolation source: 40 cm soil or saprolite under grassland replicate 1 | place: USA:California | collected 2016-06-15 | reverse complement strand
ACGATGCGGGTCGCTTCAATCCCATCGAAGACAACCTGCCATCTCGCAGCCAGATCGACGCCAAGCCGAGGACAAACAGAACAATCACTTCATTGGGCACAATGTGAAAAACATTGTGACCGATAACGATGAATGCGCCGAACAAGAGCTCGAATGCGCTTAGCGTTCGTGAAGCAAATGGATTGGTAGAAGGAAATGGAGTTTCTGTTTCGAGCGCCATCGAGCAAATTTCGACTTATTTGTTCTTCATAGAATGTGTGGTGCGCCCGAAATGGATTCGAGAATTTGAAAGCCTCCCGACCTTTTAGACTGCCGTTGGGCTGTGGAAATGCTCGGGCCGCGGGCCCATGCCGATGAAGCGGGCCGGGAGTTGGCGCAGAATTGGGAACCATTTCAGCAAACGAAGCACGAATGGGACTGAATTCCTCTTTCCTGAAGCTCGACCGGTGACGACTCGACGGTGAATAAAGATCTGCATTCCCTGAATGAGGCGGGTTGGCAATTCGCGGCGCGCCTGCACTTTTCGCAAGTCGTCCAGGTGAACTGGACCGCGCTGGAGCTTTTCCGCGAGCAAGTTTGCGGTCGCGACTGCGTCCTGAATAGCCAGGTTGATTCCAACGCCGCCCGCCGGTGACATCGCGTGGGCGGAATCACCGATGCAAAGCAGCCCTTCGCAACACCAATCGCGCAGACGATTCACTTGCACGGTGAGCAGTTTGATCTTCGACCAGTTGTCTAGCTCGGCCACTCGGTCGCATAGAAATCCAGCGAAGCTGACGATCTGAAGTTGAAACTCCGATAGCCCGCGAGCTTTGATCTTGTCGAAGCCACCTTTTGGAATCACGAATCCGCACTGCCAATAATCATCGCGGTCGAGTAACACGAGTAACTTGCCGTGTTGAAAAAAGCCGAACGTTTGTTTTGGATCTCCCTGTTTCTTAGGAATCCTCATCCAAAGAACGTCAATCGGCACACCGAACTGCAATTGCTTAAGACCGGCGTGGGTTTGAGTAGTCGAATGACGCCCATCCGCGCCAATGACAAGGTCCGCGTGCACCTCCAGTTCGCCCTGCGGTGTCTTTGCGCGCACGCCGGTCACACGCGAACCCTCCATCAGCAAATCCACGACTTCCGTTTCCATGCGCAATTGGAAAGCTGGAAAACGCTTGGCGTGACTCGAGAGAAAATTCAGAAAATCCCACTGCGGCATGAACGCAATGAATTTACAGCGCGTAGGAAGTTTCGTGAAATCGGCTACCGGGACGGCCCGACCATTAACCACGGCGCGCAATTCTTGCAGTTCCTGGTGCGGTTGCTTCAGGAACTCATCAAGCAACCCCAGCTCATGCATCAGTTCCAACGTCGAAGGATGAATCGTGTCACCTCGGAAGTCCCGATTGAAATCAGCGTGCTTTTCCAGGACAGCCACCGGCACGCCAGCGCGTGCAAGCAAATAACCCGCCATCATACCTGCCGGGCCGCCTCCTACGATTACGCAACGTGTTTGTAATTTCTCAGATCCGTTCATCTGGACGCAGTTTGGATTCAATCATCTATCGTGTCACATCGACGTCCGAATGCGAAAAGATCGAAGAAGCCTGGAAAAGATTCTTGAATAGAGATAAACAGAATTAACGCCAGTCTTCGAACCGAATCGACAACAGACATGGGAAACGATGCACAACGTCGCGCTGCTTTCACATACAACGCAGCGGCTGATTTCTACGACGCATCCCCACTCGGCTTTTGGAATTATTTCGGACGCAAAACAATTGAACCGCTCTCGTTACAAAATGGATCGAGAGTACTTGACGCTTGTTGCGGGGCCGGAGCTTCCGCGCTTCCAGCTGCTGAATTCGTCGGGCCTAAAGGAAAGGTAATAGGAGTTGATGTCGCTCAAGCGCTTTTGGAGTTGGCAAGGGCGAAAGCAGCGCAAGGACGTCTTGGCAACATCCGGTTCGAGCTGGGTGATTTGCTCTCTCTCAGGTTTCCAAATGAAAGCTTCGATGCCGCAGTATGCGTGTTCGGAATTTTCTTCGTTCCCGATATGGCCGCGGCGGTGCAGGAACTTTGGCGTTGCGTACGACCCGGCGGCCAGCTGGCTGTGACAACGTGGGGACCAAATCTGTTCGAGCCAGCAAATAGCGCATTTTGGACGTCGATTAAGGATGTGCGGGCCGATCTGTACAAGGGCTTCAATCCGTGGGATCGAATCAACGATCCAGCAAGTCTCAAGAACATTTTGACCGAAGGCGGCGTCGAAGCACCAAAAATCACCGCCGAAAATCGTCTTCACTCGATTAGCTCGCCTGAAGATTGGTGGATAATCGTTTTAGGATCGGGTTACCGAGGAACGATTGAACAGCTAAACCCATCGGAACGAGAAAAAGTAAAGGACGCCAATCTGTCATTTATCCGCGATGAAAAGATTTCCGCTATTGAGACGAACGTTCTTTATGCACTCGCGACAAAGCCTGGTTGAGTCAGGGCTGTTGCAGACTAGCTGGCACGCGAACAACCAATGAAGAGCGACGGGCCAATCTTCCTAAACGAAGAACAGGTGCGCCAGCAACTACGGATGGCGGATTTGATTCCAGCCATGGAGAAAGCATTGATCGATTTTTCTGCGGGCAGGGTAACTCAGCCAGTGCGCTCGATCATTCGCGTCGATCCGCCCGGCGGATTTCTGGGTCTGATGCCGGCACTAACTCCGGATGGACTCGGCCTGAAAGCCGTCACGTTCTATCCATCCAACGCGGAGCGTGGGATACCGACTCACATGGCGACGATTTTTCTCGTTGATCCGGAGACCGGCACACCGCTTGCAATCATTGACGGTCGCTTGATCACCGAAACGAGAACAGCAGCAGTCTCGGCGGCTGCGACGAAACTTCTCGTCTCGTCCGACGCAAAAATTCTCGCGATTCTCGGCAGCGGAGTCCAGGCGCACAGTCACGTGGAAGCGCTACGACTCGTTAGGCAATTTGAAGAAATTCGCGTTTGGAGCCCAACGAGCGAACATGCGGAACGATTCGCTGAAGAAATCGGTGCGAAGTCGATGTCTGCTGAAGAAGCAGTGCGCGGCGCGGATGTTGTCGTCACTGCAACAAGCTCGAAGACGCCAGTCTTGAAAGGTGGCTGGCTCAAACCTGGCTGCCACGTCAACGCCGTTGGCGCCTGTCGCCCCGATTGGCGCGAACTAGATGACGAGGCGATGGCGAACGTCGTCTTTGTCGATTCGCGCGAGGGCGCAATGAAGGAATCGGGCGACGTCATCCTTTCCGACGCGAAGATTTACGCGGAGTTGGGTGAAGCTCTCGCCGGTAAAACGACTCCCCGCGCAAATGAAACTACGATCTTTAAGTCGTTAGGGATGGCGGTGGAAGATATCGCCGCAGCGATACTGGTTTACCGATCGGCGAAACGGAGAAATAGTGTGTAATTCAAGCAGAATTCCGCGCAGTCAGGCAATTTACTTGTAAACAGTTTCCGGCTCGGGCTCGGAAATGAGTTTTTGAAAACCTGGATCATTGCGGATCGGATCCCAGACAGGGTCGATCTTGAGGCGCGCAATGGAAACAAATTGTCCGGCAGGGATTGTGAGTAGCCGGCGAAGTATTTTTACCGCGTCCTCGGCCCGGCCGGTGCGGGCCTCGATTTCGGCTAGTCCGGCAAGAAAAAATGGGCCGGCAAGCGCATCTTTTCCGATCGGCAGTGAATCTGCGGCTTGTCGCGCAACGCGGAGTGCATCGGCGTTACGCCCCAGGCAAACGTACGCCCAAGCCAACGCTATCAAGGAATTCCGGTCTTCTGGACGTTCGGCCAACCGGGCTCCGAGCAAAGCGCGCGTGTGCTCGCACTCCGATTTTGCTGCCGAACCTTGATCAGCGAGTACCCGGATCCCGACTCGCGCCTCCAGCTGGCGCAAACGCGCTTCGGGAGTGTCGCTCGATGCGACGTCCCAAGCTTTAAGAGCATCAGCAAAATGTCTTTCGAATACGTTGAGGTACACCCGCTGGTCGATCATCACAGCAATAGTGCCCCACGCGGGGGCACTGCTTAACCTGCTTTCTGCCGGCACAGCCTCGAAGGCTCGTCTGGCGCGGCGAATATCGCCGGTGCTGTCGATGTAGGTGAGGGCGAGGTTCTGGGCGGCCAGTGCATGATGTGGATCGATAGCCAGAGCACGGTTAACCATATGTTCAGCATCGCTCCAACGGCGAAGTGTCAGGTAGGTTGAGCCAATATCAGCTGGAATCGAAGGGTCGCGCGGATCGAGTTCCACGGCACGTTCGGCCGCCATGAGCGACTGTTTCCATTCGCCGCGACGACGGTAAATCCACGCATAGAAGGCTCGCGCTACGGCGCTGTTTGGCTGGAGTTCAATAGTACGGTCGAGTTCTCTTAGCGCCGGGTTGTAGTCGCGATAGCCCCAGTAATGAAACACCGCCAATGCCAGATGTGCGTCCGGTAAAGCCGGAGCGATCACCAGTGCGTGATCGATGTTAGACTTTGCCTCTGCCAGCTCTGCCGAGGTCAGATTACCGATAAACCAATGCCGATATAACTCGCTGTAGGCGAGTCGGGCATAGGCAAGGGCGAATTTCGGATCCCGCGCCAGCGCTTGCCGATAAAAGGTTTGGGCGCGATCAAAGAGCTCGGCGACCAGTACACTTTCAGCCTGATGTTCCTCATATTCACCCTTCAGGAAGAGATCATAGGCTTCGGTATCACGCGTTGGAGCTGTGGTAAGAGCATTCGACTGGCTCGGAGAAAGCTTAGCCCGTAGCGCTTCGGCAATCTCCTGAGCGACGTCGCTTTCGACTGCAAAAATATCGTTAAAGTTACGATCGTAACTCTTCGCCCAAAGATGCGTGTCGCTGCGCGCATCGAGGAGTTGCACATTTATCCGCACTTTATCTCCAGCCTTTTGCACGCTGCCTTCGAGCACTGTGGCCACGCCGAGTTCGCGGGCGACTGTCTTCAAGTCTTCCGGTTTGCTTTTATACTTCACTGTCGAAGAACGCGAGATGACCTTCAGGTCGCCGATGCCGGCGAGTTTGGTCAGGATCTCGCCCTGAATGCCGTCGGAGAAATAGGCATTGTCTGGGTCACGGCTCAGATTTTCGAGCGGCAGCACTGCGATGCTTTTTTGAGAGATCGACTCGCCTGTCTGTCTGTAAAACGGGTTTCGCCCAACGATCAACATTGCAATTACCAGCAGCAACACCCCGATAATGATGAAGTCGAGGATCCGTCCGGTGGCGCGCTGAACCGATCTCGCCTGCGCTGGATCGAGATCTTCCGTCCGCACTATTCCTTCTGGGGTCAATTCGTAGAGCCAGGAGAGCAGCATCGCGATTGGAAATCCGACCGCTAGCGCAATGACCACAAAACGCACCGCGGAATTCGGAATCTCAAAAAACGGGAAGACCTGCGTCGTGAGTTGCGTGAGAAACCATGCGACTACTCCGTAAGCGACCGCTGCGCGGTAGACATTGCGCCGCTTCAGCTCGGTCAAAAAGTTCGTTGGATTCACTCTGCGCGCCTTGACGAAGCGCTCGTTACGGCACCAATCTAAATTAATGCGCGTGACTTGAAAAGCGCGCGCAATACCCAAGACGCACTGCAAGAATCAGGCGACGTGATTCTTTCTGGTGCTGAAAATTTACGCTGAGCTCGGCGAGGTGCTTGCGGGTAAGGTTCCGGCGCACAGACGAAACCACGATCTTCAAGTCGTTAGGCATGGCGGTGGAAGACATCGCAGCGGCGATGCTTGTATATCGATCCGCAAAAAATAATCGGGAACGCAAGGAATCTGGAAACAATTCCGACATGACGAATTAACGAATATCTTTCGGTGCGCGCAATGTGAGTTTCTTGGAAGCGAGGATCATTCCGCAGCGTGTCCGCCAGAAGGAGGCGAGCGTTCTGCGGAGTTACCGGGAAAGGCCAATGCGTTGCACCAGATCTTGAAATCTCGGATCCGAACTGACGGGTTTGAACTGTGGCGAAACGTTCAGATAAACAAGATGGAACGAGTGTTCCCCGTATGCTTGTTCCAGCAATTGAAATGCCTGTTCGTTGTTACCAAGCGCGACGTAGATCGTTGCTACTTCGTAGGCTGACACGTACTGTTGCTTCGAAAGCTCACTCAACTCATTGAGCATTTCATTCGCTTCATGCTTCTTCTGCGACTTCGCATATGCGCGACCAAGCGCAGCTTTCATTAGCGGACTGCCTGCTGATAGAGAGATCGCCTTTTTAAACTCTTCGGTGGCTGCATCAAGAACCTGCTTCTGCTCATAAGCCAGACCAAGGTGCCAGTGCGCGACGGCGAAGTTCGGATCCATCTCTATGGTCCTGCGGCATTGATCTATGGCTTCATCGTACCGACCCGCGTAGTAGAGTGTCGCTCCCATAAACGTGTTCATTACGAGCGACGCCGGCTCGAGTTCCAGCGCTCTTTTCATTTCCTGGACACCTTCTTCGAACCGACCCGTAGCCGTTAGATAATGAATCGCATACCACTCATGCGCCGTCGCATAATCTGGCTTGAGTTCTATGCTGCGCTTGAACTCTTTCTCCGCGGCCGACCAGTTCCAATCGTAATTCATCAGGATATGCGCCAGCGACGCGTGCGCTTCGGCGAGTGTGTCATCCAGTGCCAGCGCCTTTATTGCCGATTCTTTTGCCTTTGGCATCGTTTCGTGCGGCGCGGCGAAATTGTAAAACGTCAAGGCAATGTAGGAATCCGCCAAGCCGGCGTGGCCGAGAGCGAAATCAGGATCGCGCGCGATGCTCTGCTGGAAGTGCTCGATCGCGTGTTTGATTCCGTCCGACGTGCGCTTGTTCCAAAAATAACGGCCGCGCAAGTACGCATCATAAGCCTCAATGTTCTTGGTCGGTTTAGCGGCGATGACTTGCTCCTCCTGCCTGGTGATATGCGCTCGCAACTGGTCCGCGATGGCTTTGGCCACGTCGCTTTCTACCGAAAAAATGTCGGTCAGTTTGCGATCGAACGTTTCGGCCCAAACCTGGGAATCATTATCTGCTTTGATCAGCTGGACGTTAACCCGCACCGCATCGCCACTCTTTTGGACGCTGCCTTCCAGGATGTGAGCAACTCCAAGCTGCTTTGCAATCTCAGCCAGGTTTTCCGGCACGCTTTTGTAATGCTGTGTCGAAGTACGCGAGGTCACTTTCAAGTCGGCGATCTTTGACAGGCGCGTCAGAATCTCGTCCTGAACGCCTTCGGCAAAATAAGCGTTCGCCTTGTCTTCGCTCCGATTTTCGAAAGGCAATACGGCGATCGATTTCTCGGCCGTCTTAGGGCTTTGTCTCGAACTCGTGTAACGCCCGAAAAAGACGAGGCCTGCGCCAATCGTACCGGCTACGATGATGACATAAATCCAGGCGCTGCTACGGCCGGATTTTTTCGGCAATTCGTCCGCGATCTCTGTTCGCTTTATTCCTTCCGGCGTTAGTTCAAACGCCCAGGCAAGAATCAGAGCGACAGGAAATCCGATAACGAGCAGCAACACCACCAGACGCACGGCCCAATTTGGAATTTCGAAGAACGGAAAAACCTGCGTCGCTATCTGCATCAGCAGCCATGCGACGACTGCGTAGGCGATCGCGACTTTGTAGACGTTGCGCCGTTTCAGCTCAGCGAAGAAGTTCTTCGGGTTCACGGCGACGATCCGTTCTTCGGCGCGAAAACTTTTGCGACGAGTTCTTCGAAACGCGGGTCGCCGCGCAGCGGGTCGAGTAACGGCTCAACCCTAATGTATCTAAGCGCATCACCGGCCCGATCCTGATAACTTTCTTGGAGCCAGCGGAGCGCCTCCTCTTTGTCGCCGAGTCCGAGATAGACAAGGGCAAAGCTGTACGCGGAGACATATCGCTGTTTGGACAGCTCCTTTAATTCATCCACTATTTTCATCGCCTCGGCCTTATTACCCGAAAAGCCATAAGCGTGGGCGAGCAGTGCGAGCATCAAAGGATTATCGCTTAACGCTCGCGCCTGCTGGTACTCTCCAATTGCGGCGTCAAGCGCGCCCTTCGCCGCAAGAGCCGAACCAAGATTCCAACGCGCATAGTAAAAACCAGGGTCCATTTCCAAGGTTTTGCGCAGTTGATCGATTGCTTCATCGTATCGGCGCGCGCGGTAGTAAGTGGTGCCTAGATCCGTGTTGATAACGAGCGAGAGGGGATCAAGCTCGATCGCCCGCTTTACCTCAGCGATTGCTTCATCGAACCGGGCCAATGCGACCAGATCTGAGTTGCCGTACCATTGGTGCGCAGTCGCGTAGTTCGGATTCAGCTCAATCGCGCGCTGAAATTCCTTAGTCGCTTGAGAGAAATCGAAGTCATAGTAGCAATACACCTGAGCTAAAGAGGTATGTGCCTCCGCTAAAGCGTCATCGAGCTCGAGAGCTTTCTTCGCCGCCGCCTTCGCCTTCGGATAGGAATCTCGCGGAACACCGGCACCATAAAGCGGCATTAAAACATAGGAGTCGGCAAGTCCTACGTAAGCGAGCGCGTATTTCGAGTCCGCGGCGATGGCTTGATTGAAGTAATCGGCCGCTTTATTGAGATTTTGGCCGGTGCGTTTGTTCCAGAAAAACCGTCCCTTTAGATAAAGCTGGTGTGCTTCCGTATTCTCCGTCGGTCGCGCTGCGATCGCATGCTGCTCAGAACCGGTCAGCTTTGCCTGCAATGTCTCTGCCACTGTCTTGGCGATCTCGCTCTCGATCTTAAAAATGTCGGTCAATTTCCGATCGAATGTGTCGGCCCAAAGATGAGCGTCCGTCGCCGCTTCGACCAATTGCACATTCACACGAAGCTGATCTGTCGTGCGCTGCACGCTTCCTTCGAGGATGTTTGCTACTCCGAGCTGCTTTGCGATCGCCGGCAAATCATCGGGCGCACTCTTGAAACGTTGCGTTGAAGTGCACGAAATCACTTTCAGTTGCGTGATCTTCGCCAGCCGAGTGATGATTTCGTCCTGAATACCGGCAGCGAAGTAGGCGTTATCTGGATCGCGGCTGAGATTCGCAAACGGAAGCACCGCAACCGACTTCGACGGCATCTCGGCTGATTTACTCTGCTTGCTGGTCGCAGTGTAGCGCCCGAAGAAAAACAAACTCACTGAGATCACGCTGGCTATGATGACAACATAAATCCAGGCGCGACTACGCGCCGATTTTTTTGGCAATTCGTCCGCAAACTCCGTTCGTTTCAATCCTTCCGGTGTCAGCTCGAAGGCCCATGCGATGATGAGCGCGAGCGGAAAACCGATCACAATGAACAGCACGATGAGCCGAACTCCCCAATTTGGAATTTCGAAGAAAGGAAAGACCTGCGTCGCTATCTGCATCAGCAGCCATGCGACGACTGCGTAGGCGATCGCCACCTTGTAAACATTACGTCGCTTAAGCTCGGCGAAGAAGTTGCCCAGGTTCATAACGGATCTCCGGGAAAAACCTTGGCGAGGAGCTGTTTGAAACGCGGGTCGTCACGCAAGGGATCGAGCCGCGGGTTTGTCTTCAGGCCTTCGAGATCAAAGCCATCCTGATTTTGATACTCGTCTTCCAGGTATTGGATCGCCTTTGATTTATCGCCCAGAGCGATATAGATCATGGCGAAGAGTTCTGGACGAACATAGCTGCGTCGTGCCACTTCGTTCAGCTCGGCCAGGAGTTTCAATCCTTCTTCTTTCCTGCCCGCTTTGATATAGGCCTGCCCGAGCAGCCCCAGGACTTCAGGATCCTCTTCCAACGAGCGCGCTTTTTCGTATTCCGCGATGGCACCGGCCAAATCGCCCTTGTAATAAAGCGTTTCCCCGAGATTCCAGTGGGCATAATAAAAGTTCGCGTCGAGCGCGAGCGTCTTTCGCAGTTGGGCGATCGCCTCATCGTAGCGGCGGGCCACCATCAACGTGTTGCCCAGGTCCGCGTTGATAATCAGGGAGAGCGGATCAAGCTCGACGGCGCGTTTTCCTTCCGCGACGGCTTCATCAAACCGGCCCAGGTCTGCGAACAAGCTGTTGCCATACCAATGATGTGCGGTTGCGTAGTTAGGATTCAGTTCAATCGCGCGCCGAAACTCCTTCTCTGACTCGGTGAAATCTAGTTGCACGCAAAGTAAATTAGCGAGTGCGGCATGACCCTCGGCCGTCGTTTCGTCGAGCGCGATGGCGCGTTGGGCTGCGGCTTTCGCTTTTGGAAAATACTCCTTTGGCGTGCCGGCCGAGAACATTGGGATCAAAAGGCAGGCAGCCGCTTCTCCCGCATAAGCGGTAGCGTAATTCGGATCCGCCGCAGCCGCTTTCTGGAAGTAATCAAGAGCGATCTTCAGGTCTTCGCCAGTCCGTTTGTTCCAGAAAAAACGGCCTTTAAGATAAAGTTGGTAGGCCTCGGTATTTTCGGTCGGACGGGCCGTGATCGCCCGCCGTTCCGAGCCGTTCAACTTCGCTTGCAAGGTATCGGCAATCGTTTTGGCAATGTCGCTTTCCACCGCGAAGATGTCAGTCAACTTCCGGTCATAGGTGTCGGCCCAAAGATGGGAATCGCTTTGCGCGTTAACTAGCTGAACATTGACACGCACCTGATCGGCCGCTTTTTGTACGCTACCCTCGAGAATGTTCGCTACGCCAAGCTGCTTCGCGATCTCTGCGAGATTGCCAGGCTTGCTCTGATACCGTTGGGTCGACGTGCGCGAGATCACCTTCAAATCCGCGATCTTAGCCAGGCGTGTTAGAATCTCCTCCTGAATGCCATCGGCGAAATACGCATTCGCTTTGTCTTCACTCAGGTTTTCGAAGGGTAGCACGGCGACGCTTTTCCCCGGAGCTGAAGAAATTGCCGGCGAAACATTGGGATGAAGGCGTTGGAAAATCAAGATCCCAATGACGAGCAGCAGGACGGCGATGATTAAAAAATCAAGTTTGCGACCGCTCTTGCGGGCAATCGATTTGCTAAGATCGACATCTTCCGTGCGCTTGATTCCTTCCGGCGTTAGTTCAAACGCCCAGGCAAGAATCACCGCCACGGGGAACCCGATAAGCAGCAACAACACCACAAGCCGCACCGTCCAATTAGGAATTTCAAAGAACGGAAAAATCTGACTCGCAATCTGCATGAGCAGCCATGCGACGACTGCGTAAGCGATCGCAACTTTGTAAACGTTGCGCCGCTTCAGCTCAGCGAAAAATTGCCTCGCATTCATCAGCGCTCGTTCACGTTGAGAGATTACTTTACATTCCCGGACAAGACTGCGGAAACAAGCGCTTCGAAACGCGGATCACCACGCAGGGGATCAAGGTACGGATCCACCTTGATGAAGGTGCTATAGAGACCGTCGTGATCGCGAGCCCCTTTTTCCAGCCAATCCAGTGCCTGATCCTTTTCGCCAAGCGCCAGGTGAATCACCGAAAAAGCGTATGCTGGCACGTAGCGCGTCTTGGCCTCTTCAGTGAGCCGGGCGAGTATCTGCCGCGCTTCATTTTGCTTTCCAATCCTCGCCTCGGCATGAGCGAGCAGCGCGAGGACCACGGGATCGTCGTTTAGTTCGAATGCTCTTTGATATTCGGCAATCGCTTCAGCGGTCGCGCCTTTCAATTCCAGCGCCACTCCCAGAAACCGGTGAGCCCAATAAAACTCCGGATGCATTTCCACGGTGTCGCGCAGTTGAGCAATCGCTTCGTCGTATCGCCTCGCATTCTTGTAAATGGCCCCGAGGCTGGCGCTGATGATCGGCGAGGCCGGGTCAAGCTCGAGGGCTCGTTTTCCCTCCGCGATCGCTTGGTCGAAGCGGCCTAAAGCGTTAAGCACGCCGGATCCGAACCAGTGGTGCGCCATCGCGTAGTTCGGATTTAGGGAAATCGCGCGTTCGTATTCTTTCGCCGATTGTTCGTTCTCAAAATCAACGAAGAACACGTAAGCGAGGGAGGGGTGCGCTTCGGCCAGCGAATCGTCGAGCTCTACTGCCTTTTGCGCAGCAGCTCGTGCGCGAGGATTATACTCTTGAGGAGTTCCTGCGGAGTAGATGGGAATTAAAGTGCAACTGTCGGCCATGCCTGAGTAAGCGAGGGCATAGTGCGGATCTTTCTCAGCTGCTTGCTCAAAATAGGCCAGCGCTTTCTTCAGATTCTCACCCGTGCGCCTGTTCCAAAGATAGCGCCCCCTCAGGTAAAGCTGATGCGCTTCCGTGTTCTCGGTCGGTTGCGCCGCGATTGCGTTCCGCTCCGAGCCCGTGAGCTTCGTCTGCAGCGTCTCGGCGATCGTCTTCGCGATCTCGCTTTCGACGGCAAAAATGTCAGTCAGCTTTCGATCGTACGCTTCCGCCCAGAGATGTGCGTCGCTTGCCGCTTTGATTAACTGGACATTCACATGCACTCGGTCGGCAGTGCGTTGCACGCTGCCTTCCAGAACATTTGCAACGCCGAGCTGCGTCGCGATCTCGCGCAGACTGTCCGGCGAACGCTTATAGCGCACTGTTGAGGTCCGCGAGACTACTTTCAGATCAGCAATCTTGGCTAGACGCATCAGGATTTCCTCCTGAATTCCGTCAGTAAAGTATGCGTTTTCAGGGTTACCGCTCAGGTTTTCGAACGGCAGAACGGCGATCGATTTCGCCGGCAACTCAGGTAATCCGCTCTGCTTGCTGATCGCCGTGTAACGCCCGAAGAAAAACAAACTTACCGAGATCACCCCGGCTACGATGACAACATAAATCCATGCGTAACTACGCGCCGATTTCTTCGGCAATTCGTCTGCGACCTCGGTTCGCTTCAATCCTTCCGGCGTTAGCTCGAAGGCCCACGCTATCACGAGCGCGATGGGAAACCCAATCACAATCAACATTATCACGAGCCGGATGGCCCAGTTTGGAATTTCGAGAAATGGAAAAACCTGCGTTGCTATCTGCATCAGCAGCCACGCCACGACTGCGTAGGCTATCGCGACCTTATAGACGTTGCGTCGTTTCAGCTCGGCGAAGAAGTTTTTCGCGTTCACTCTGCGCGCCTGCACGAAGCGCTCGTTACGGCAGCACTTTACCTTGATGTGCGCGACTTGAAAAGCGCGTGCAACGTCTAAAACAGCCGTTGAAGACGCCCCAGCCTAACGAGAGGGTACGGTTGACATTGGCCGACGTTAACGCTCATCACAGTTTTCGATTCGATCCCTTCTGATGCAGAGAACACAAATCAACAACCGCGGGGTCAGCCACCGCGCTACGGAAGAGCGCTTGCAAAGCAAAGCCATGCCGGAAGAGTTGGCAGCGATGTCAGGCGACGTTCAAAAACTCAATTCGAAAATCGAACGCGCCGCTGCCGATGGTCAATTGATGGAATCAGCGGCGAAGAATATTCGTTCGCTGCTAGCGGGAGCGTCGTCGGACCTTAATTCGCGAGTTGTCGAGGAACTCGTCGCTGCCAGTGAATGGTCCGAACTGAACGACCGGTTTTACCAAACGCTGGCGTTCGGAACGGGTGGGCTTCGCGGGCGCACGATAGCGAAAATCCTGACTGCCGCTGAGCGCGGCAACTCAAGCGAAGTCGAACGACCCGAATTCCCGTGCGTTGGTACGAACGCGATGAATTTCTTTAATATCAATCGCGCAACACAGGGACTCGTTGCTTATCTGCACGATTGGAACCCGCGCGAGAAAGTTTCGGCCAGGCCGAAAATTGTAATCGCACATGACCCGCGATTCTTTTCGAAAGAATTCAGTGAGCTTGCTGCCAAAGTCGCAGCGGAAAACGGTTGCGACGCGTTTGTATTCGATAGGCCGCGTTCGGTGCCGGAACTTTCATTTGCCGTTCGTTATCTCAAGGCGAGCGCGGGGGTGGTGATCACGGCAAGTCACAACCCGCCGTACGATAACGGGTACAAGGTTTATTTCGGCGATGGAGCGCAGGTGATCGAGCCGCATGCGGGCGGAATCATCGCAAAAGTGAACGCGATCACCTCCGAAGCGTATAAGCCTTTAGCAAAAGATCGACAGGGCAAGATAACAATCATTGGCAAGGACATCGACGAAGCGTACATGCAACGGCTCGAAACGCTCGTTCTCGATCCAACGGTCGTTCGTGAGGCGAAATCGCTGAAGATTATCTACACCCCTCTGCACGGCACCGGCAGCGTGATCATCAAACCGATGCTCAAACGACTTGGTTTCAATTTCGAAGTGGTACCCGAGCAGGACCATTTCGATGGCCGATTTCCGACGGTGAAATCGGCGAATCCGGAAAACGCCGAAGCGTTAACAATGGCAATCGATTTGGCGGAAAAGGAAGATGCCGATGTGGTAGTCGCGACCGATCCAGATTGTGACAGGATGGGCGCGGCAGTTCGTGCAAGCGATGGAAAAATGAAATTGCTCACCGGCAATCAGACCGGCTCGCTCCTTGCCTGGTATCGAACCAGGACACTATTTGAGAAAGGCGTGCTGAATAAACGAAACGCGTCCCGCGGAGTCATCATCAAAACCTTTGTCACAACCGATCTGCAAAAAGCGATTGCCGAAAATTACGGTCTGCGTTGCGTCGAAACGTTGACTGGCTTCAAATACATTGGCGCGAAGCTTGGCAATTACGAACGCGCAATCCCGGCCCACCTGCGACAGAACTATGTCGATCTTTCCGAGGAGGAAACGCGGAAACTGCGTCTCGAACATTCGTCATTTTACGTTTTCGGGGGCGAAGAAAGTTATGGCTACAGCGGAGCCGATTTTGTACGCGACAAAGACGGCAACGGCGCCGTGATCATGTTTTGTGAAGTAGCTGCTTACGCAAAGGCGCACGGAAAAACAATCGATGAACTGTTCGATGACATTTATTCCGAGTTCGGCTATTTCGCCGAGAAAAACGGTTCGCTCATTTTCGAGGGCGCAGAAGGCGCAACAAAAATCGAGCGCCTGATTAAGTCTTACGCCAGCAATCCGTTCCCGGAAGAGCTCGGCTCAAAGGTGACAAGCATTCGAAACTTCGAAACCGACAAAATCGAAGACGCAGAGAGCGACCAAATTCCCAAGGAGAAAATGTTGATGTTTGAGTTGCAAGATCCCGCAGGCGCGGGACGCATCGCGGTGCGCCCATCGGGAACGGAACCGAAGATCAAGTATTACCTTTTCGCGCATCGCCGGCCTGAAAAGGGAAAATTCGATTCCGTGGAACTCAACCAAATCAAGACGGAAGTAAAAGAGAAACTCGATCGTCTCTGGGATTGGCTGCAGAGGGATGCGCAGTCGCGCCTAACCAAATAATGGAGCTGAAGCGGCTATCTGGAGTGCTGCGGTTTTGGCCCTGGCTTGCGGCGATCACTAGCGGGCTCCTCTACACAGGCTGTTTTGCGCCGTTTAATTTCACGTGGCTATGCTGGATTGCTCTCACGCCGCTCATTGCTGCAGTTTGGTTTTCAGACAAAGAGCTGCGCCATCGTTGGCTTCATAACTTCCTGCTGGGTTATGTTACCGGACTGACATTTTTCTGGACCACCTTCTCCTGGCTTACAACCGTCACGGTCCTTGGCTGGTTTGTTCTCCAATTTTACATGGCAATCTACCTCGCGCTTTGGGCGTGGTTTTGCGGTTTGGTCCAGCCGCGAGAAATGAGAAGAGAACCAAGCTCAACTAAATGGGAACAGATGCTGGCTCAAGCCCGCAACACTGCACCTTCGCAGCGGTCACCGTGGACCAGGTCGACAAATAATTTGCTGCTCGCCTTCCTTCTGGCTGCTGCGTGGGTGACACAGGAATGGCTGCGCTGTTGGATCTTCTCCGGTTTCGGTTGGAACGGCCTTGGTGTGGCGTTGCATGGCACCTGGCCCCTGATCCAAATTGCGGAGTTCACCGGCGTTGCTGGCCTATCATTCATGGCCGCGTTTGTGAACGTCATTGCGGTCACAACCGTGCGCCGTTTGATCCTGGAGGCGAGCACACGTGTAGTGCGCCCGCATTTTGACCTGACGCTCACATTGGCGGCAATTGTGGGCGTCCTCACTTTCGGAGTTCGTGCCACTCAGGTTTCGCAACCTACAAAGCCGCTCCGAGTTGCCGCCGTGCAACCGAATGTGCCTCAAAATCAAAAATTCGATCCGCAGTTTACGCGCAAGATTTTCGATCAATTCCGGCGCTTGAGCGAAATTGCGCTGCGCTCTAATCCTCCACCCGATTTGTTGATCTGGCCGGAAAGTTCCATGCCCGGGCCAGTTCTTGCAGACCGCGAAAGCTACCAATTCGTTGTGGACCTGGCCGCATCGACAGAGAGCGACATTCTCTTGGGCACGATCGACGAAGAGAACGGCGATGTTTACAACGCGGCGCTCCTTGTTTCAGACGCTGGCGAGCAGATGCAGGTTTATCGAAAGCTGCATCTGGTCCCTTTTGGCGAATATGTTCCGGGCCGGCACCGGATACCACTGCTCGCGAGAATTGTTGGCGACCAGGTGCCTGGTGATTTCAAAGCGGGTAAGGACTACACGGTGTTCGAGCTGACAAACAGCGACGTGAAGGTGGCGCCGCTGATTTGTTTCGAAGATACAATTGGCGAGTTGACCAGACGATTTGTGCTTCCGAGCGAAACGAATCCCGGTGCGAATTTACTGGTAGACATAACAAACGATGGATGGTTTTTGCATTCCGCCGGTTCGCATCAGCACCTGGCGAACGCCATTTTTCGATGTGTGGAAACACGCCGTCCGATGGTTCGCACCGCGAACACTGGAGTCACATGTCTTGTAAACGAATTCGGACGCGTCACCCAAAAATTGCAGGATGATACAGGCAGTACATTCACGGAAGGGGTACTCACAGGCGACATCAAGGTTTCGGCTGAACACGAGTTAACCTTTTACACACGCCATGGCGAATTGTTTGCGAAGTTGTGCGCTGTTGTGACTGCAATAGCCATTGTCGTTAAATCCGTATTACGAAGATTTGTGTAAAAGCGTGGTGCTGCGAACGCCTGTTTTGTTAATGCGGCTGACATAACCGGGACTACAACCGAATCGCGAGAATTTCCGCGTTGTGCTAGAAGAACGCCATGCCCGTCCAGCTGCCACTCGATCATCTGGCTGAACTCTGGCCAGACAAGTTGCGCGGGACGCGTGTCGGGGCGCTGCTTCATCCCGCATCGATCTCGGCGAAGCTCGAGCATGCATCGCGGATCTTCGAACGACATAACGGTGATCTTTTTCGTCTCTCAGCGTTTTTTGGTCCGCAACATGGGTTTCTCGGCCAGACGCAGGACAACATGGTGGAATGGAAAAGTTACGTGCACCCGCGTCTTCACATTCCCGTTTACAGTCTGTACGGCGAACATCGCGAGCCGACCGCGGAAATGCTGAAAGATCTCGATGTTTTGCTCGTTGATCTCCAGGATGTCGGGGCGCGCTATTACACGTTCATCTGGACGATGTATCTCTGCATGCGCGGTTGCGAAAAAGCGCGCGTAGAGATCGTCGTTCTCGACCGGCCGAATCCGATTAATGGCGTGATAAGCGAGGGGTCACTGTTTGATCCCAATTACAAATCGTTCGTGGGTCTCCATCCAATTCCAGTGCGACACGGAAAAACAATCGCAGAATTAGCGCTGCAATTTCGAGAGGAGGTTTTCCCGGAATGTGGATTGTCGATCCTGCCAATGAAAAACTGGGAGCACCAGATGTGGTTCGATCAAACCGGTCTGCCATGGGTAATGCCATCGCCCAACATGCCGACGCTCGATACCGCGACCGTTTATCCCGGCATGTGTCTTCTTGAAGGAACAAATATTTCGGAAGGCCGCGGCACAACGCGTCCATTCGAAATCTTCGGCGCACCGTTTGTTAAAGCCGAAGCGCTCTGCCGCGAGCTCAACGCATTAAGATTGTCAGGCGTTTTCTTCCGCGAAAATTATTTTCAGCCGGTCTTTCACAAGTTCGCCGGTGAACTTTGTAGCGGTGCGCAGTTGCACGTCACCGATCGAAACGCGTTTCAACCGTTTCAAACAGGCGTTGAAATCATTCGCGCGCTCCGAAGATTGTATCCTAAGCAGTTCGCGTGGAAGCAACCGCCTTACGAGTACGAACGCGAGAAATTGCCAATCGAGGTTCTGCTGGGTGGACCGGTCGAAGCATTTTTTTGACGATCCATAAGGCCTAATGTTCCTGTCATTTCGAGCGAAGCGCAGCGAAGTCGAGAAATCGCTCGCTTAAGAAATCAGAGATGTCTCGACTCCGCTCGACATGACAAAAGACGGGATGGCTATTGTCAGAGCAAAAACCTGCTTAGATTTCGACAAATGAAGGTGATTGCGCATCCAAGCTTTGGTTGTCGAGATCGTCACCGCAATCCTCGTCGCGCTCTAGTGAAACTCCTGATGCTGGTATGCACTTTGTCGATCCCCCCACAACTCCGAGCAGACATTCCGTGGCCTGAAGTTGTCCAGCGGCTCGCGTATGAGAATGAAAGATTGGCGCGGCGTCCTCAAGGGCATAACGGCGAATACTTCATAGTCTGTACTCTTTATTACACACCGAAAGAATCCGGCTTCACTTTCGAACGCGGCTTCGACGCAACGCCGGTCACAAAGCCTGGTTTGCGCGGGCGAAAATATCCGCGGGATTTTCTGCGCTCGGTGAAGAAGGAAGGCTTCGGCCGAATCTTTACACCGGTAAACGGACGCAACTACATTCGTTACAACGGCGGAGATTCATATGCGTTTGCTTCGCACCCTACAGGGGGAGGCGGAGTTTTGGTCCCACGCTTTTCCGCTGCGCTAAAGTCGACTCAAGGCAGTTTGCGCCACGGCGCCGTTTTCGAGACATCTTCCCCGGCTGTGCAAAAAGTTTTTGGTAGCACTCGGTGGAAGATAATGGACACCGGCGGCGGTCTGCGACGGTGGCAGATCGACTGCTACTACGGAGAAGACGAGCCTCTCGGACCGGGCAAATTCATGGGACGGCCGCGTGCGACGACCTTTGAATACACCTACGCCGATGCGCGAATCATGAATTGACATGAACCCGTTTACGGTTCGGCTCAATTTACATGGGGACCTAGATTTTTTTGTCCGAACAGAAGCGCGTGGTCAAAGAATCGAGCGCAGCCTAAGCGAAAAAACATCGGTAAAGGATGTGATCGAATCGTACGGCGTTCCGCATCCGGAAGTCGATTTGATCCTGGTTAATGGACAGCCGGTGGATTTTGATTATGCGATTACCGGCGATGCAGATATCGAACTTTATCCAGTAAGAACAGAAATACCGCAATTTAAGGAACAACGATTACAACCTACTATCACCAGTAGATTTGTCGCAGATGGACACCTCGGAACGCTCGCACGAAATTTGCGTTTGCTCGGCTTTGATGTCGCCTACAATCCTCACGCGGAAGATCAGCAATTGCTCACAGTAATGAAGCGCGAAAATCGGGCGCTCCTAACGCGGGACCGACGTTTGCTCATGCACGCGGTAGTAGAGACCGGCTACTGCCCACGTTCACAAGATGCCGATGAACAAACCGTCGAAGTAATTCGCCGCTTTGATCTTCTTCGTTCCCTCGCTCCGTTTACGCGGTGCCTTCGCTGCAACGCGCCGCTGCGAAAGGTTTCCAAGGCCGAAGTAATTGAGAGGCTCGAACCGCTTACAAAAATCTACTACGAACAATTCCGGCGTTGCACCGGCTGCGACCAGATTTATTGGGCCGGCTCGCACTTCTCGAAACTCCAGAAACGCCTCAAAAAAATTCGCGCAAATTGTGCGTGAGGCATCGGCAGAGCACGGTCATAACGGTGTTATCGCGCATTCTTGGAATGAAACGTCGTCCGCGATCTCTGCTCTTGCCGGCGATTCTTGCTGCTCTCCAATTTCCTGCGGCGCAAGCGTACGGCCCGCTTGGACATGAGATCGTCGGCGCGATCGCGGACGAACGATTGGCAAACACGGCCACGGCCACAAAGATCCGCGCGCTGCTGGATGGCCTTACTTTGGAAAAAGCCGCCGTCATTGCTGACGAGATCAAAGGTTGGGACAAAAAGGGAGTAGACGATCCGCGGTCATTTCATTATTCCGCGCATCGAAACATTGACGGGCAACTGCGCGATTTCTGGCGAGCAAATCCGCCATCGCCCGGCGCAAATCCAGGCGCGCCTTCGCATCATTGGTTCCACTACACCGACGTTCCCGTCGTGCCGGCGCAAAGATACCGCGACGGGCACGCCGGGCGCAGCAAGTGGGACATAGTCCATATGATTCCATTCTGCGTCCAGGTTTTGCAGGGACGAGTGCCCGAACAGAATGAGCGAAAAATTACCAAGCCCGTAGCACTTATTTTGGTTGCGCATTATGTTGCCGACATTCACCAGCCATTGCATGTAGGCGCTGAATATTTCGACCAACAGGGACGAGTCGTAGATCCGGATAAGGATAGGTCAGCCCTTGGAGATGAAGGCGGCAACACATTTACGCTCGAACTGAGCGACGAACCGCCGCGCACGCGCGGAATTCATAAGAAGAAATTTCACGGATTTTGGGACTACGACGCAGTGAACGGGCTTTTTGCTCAGCTTCCCGGTCCGCTACGAAAAGGTGAGTTGCAGGCCCTGATCGAGCCGCATAAGGGGGAACTGATCCACCAGATGGCAACGCATGAACCCAACTACTGGCGAATGCCGCCAAGTGTTCCCGTCGATAGTGCCGCTGAGATATGGGCAGATGAAATCTTGCCAATTGCGCGGGAGGCGTATGCGCGGCTGCAATTCATAGATGTGCATCCGCAACAAGAGGAAGACCGCATCGTTGCTGCCGGTGAAGCGGTCGAAAAACCAGCCGCCGATCATGGCCTTTATCGCGTTTGGGCAACTAATGTAGTGCGCGACGAACTACACAAAGCCGGTTGGCGTCTTGCCGATTTGCTGGAGAAAATTTTGTAGCTGACCGATGCGAGCCGTTATCCAGCGTGTAGGCCGCGCACGTGTAACCGTGCAGGGCAGCGTGAAGGGAGAAATCGCGGCGGGTCTTCTGATTTTACTTGGCGTCGGGCGCAATGATACATCCGCCGTCGCTGTTGGCATGGCCGACAAGGTCGCAAACCTGAGGATTTTTGAGGACGATCAGGGAAAAATGAATCGTTCTCTCCTGGATGTAAGGGGCAGCGCGCTAGTTGTCTCGCAGTTTACACTTTACGGCGACGCACGCGGTCAGCGCAGGCCCAGCTTTATTGCCGCGGCACCGTCGGAACAGGCGAAGAAACTCTACGAAGAATTCAGCGAAGCGCTGCGCAGGTTGGGAGTCACTGTGGCAATAGGAGTCTTCCAAGCGATGATGTCGGTCGAATTGGTCAATGAAGGCCCGGTTACAATCCTGCTCGATTCTGACAAAATGTTCTAGAGAGCAGCATTACCAATAGGCTTCAACGCAATCTGTCGCTTCATCGCTCGTCCAGCAGCAAAAAAATCGCGCCGGGATTTTCCACGGCGCGATTTCTATGTCATTCTGAGCCCTTCGACTCCGCTCAGGACAGGCTCCGCGAAGAATCTCTCGCTTTATCTAACGCTCGCTAATTTGTGGATCCCTCGACTTCGCTCGGGATGACAATCAGACCAAAATCAGGCTTCTGTTTTCTTTGTCTCTTTAGCAGACTTCTGACACTGCGCTTTCAACTGAGCGAACTGCTGTGTAGAAAGAATTCCTTTCGCCTGTTTAAGGAATGTATTGCGGCTTTCCTTTGTGCAGCCTGCCTTCATGCATTCAGCCTGCCACGCCTCTATCTTTGTCTTTTGATCTGGCGAGAGATTGAGCGTCGCCAGATTGACGCACGCCATTGAATTCGACGTCGAGGCGCCATTGGCACAACATGCCTTGTCTCCTGCAAACGCGCCGGATGCCGTGAGCATCGCGGCCGCAACTAGAGCTGTAGTGATAATTTTAATCATGGTGAAGCCTGAGACAGGTGCGATACAAGAACTGTTCAATTTGTCTTCGTCGGATGATCCATCCTTGTCATTCTGAGCGACGCGAAGAATCTCGAATCATTTGTCTTCGGCGGACAAGTAATCCTGAGATGTTTCGCTTCGCTCAACATGACAAAACATGATGCAGCCCCCGAATTGCGACTGACACAGCTACCTCTACAGTAATCGCAAATGCCAGCGATTCTCGAACCGGTTCGTCCGATTCAACTCTCAGAAATACAGGAAGCGCGCAAACGAATCGCACAGACGGTCGTTCGCACGCCGCTCATCCGTTTGGAGCTCGGACCGGACTTTCCTGACATTCGACTCAAGCTGGAGAACCTGCAGCCGATCAATGCTTACAAATTGCGCGGTGCCGCGAATGCGGTTGCACTGCTCTCTGATTCCGAGCGCAAGCGCGGTGTATGGACAATCAGTGCGGGAAATGCAGGACAAGGCGTCGCCTACGCGGCGCGACAAGCAGGCGTGCCATGCGCTGTTGTAGTGATTGAGACCGCGCCGAAATCGAAGCTGGACCGGATGCGCGCGCTTGGCGCAAAACTGTTTTTAGTACCATACGAGGTCGCATGGAAAACGCTGGAGGAGCGCTCATTTCCTGGAGCCGAAGGAACATTCATTCATCCATTCGACGACGACAACTTCATCGCGGGCCACGGAACGATGGGACTGGAGATTTTGGAGGACGCCCCAGATACGGCGGCGGTCATTGCCAGCATTGGTGGCGGCGGACTAATCACTGGCGTCGGCAGTGCACTCAAAGCCCTCAAGCCGGAGATAAAGATTTTCGGTGTCGAACCGGAGACAGCCGCCCCCGCCGCCCTGTCGTTCAAAATGGGGTCGCCGCAAGTGTTCAAGGACTGGAAGGCCTCCTTCGTCGATGGCGCTGGCGGCCAAAGCATGTTCCCTCGCATGTGGGAACGAATGAAACCAGTCGTAGATAGTTACTTCGTCGTCAGCTTGGAGGAAACCAAGCAAGCGATGCGGTTCATCGCGGAAAAGGCACGGGTAATCTCCGAGGGCGCGGGCGCGCTGCCGCTTGCTGCAGCCTTGGGTGGCGAGCCTGGCAAAGGCCCGATCGTCGCAATCGTCTCAGGTGGGAACATCGATCTTAACAAGTTTTGCGAACTGACGGCTCAGTAAGAAAGTCGACCCGCCACGCCAATATTGACTTTCGCGTGGGAACTTGAGAAAACCTTCTCCGTAGTAAGTAAAGGAGGCAAAACAAATGAAAATTGGCGACACAGCACCGGATTTCGAGGCGGAAACTACCGAGGGTCGCATCCATTTCCATGATTGGATCGGCAACTCCTGGGCCATTCTGTTCTCACATCCGAAGGACTTCACGCCGGTCTGCACGACTGAACTCGGTTACATGGCTAAGATTAAACCGGAGTTCGATCGCAGAAATGTCAAGGTGATGGGATTGTCGGTAGATTCGACTGGCGATCATCAAGGCTGGGCGAAGGACATTGAGGAAACCCAAGGACACGCGCCGAACTATCCAATCGTCGGTGATGCCAACTTCAACATCTCGAAATTGTACGGCATGCTTCCGGCCGATATCGAGGGCGATCCCAAAAAACGCACGCCTGCAGATAACGCGACCGTGCGCAATGTTTACGTCGTCGGCCCGGACAAGAAAATCAAGCTGATCCTCGTCTACCCGATGACGACAGGCCGCAACTTCGACGAAGTGCTGCGAGTGATCGACTCGCTGCAGTTGACCTCGAAGCACCAAGTGGCAACGCCTGTTAACTGGAAGCAAGGGGAAGATGTGATCATCGCCGGTTCCGTATCGAACGAGGAGGCGAAGAAGCGTTACCCGCAAGGGTGGAAAGCGCCAAAGCCGTATCTTCGGATCGTGCCGCAGCCGCAATAAGGCATAGACGGAGTGGCGGTATTGTGCCGCCTGCTGCTCAAGCAACGCTCAGCCTTGTTGGGACGAAGGATCGTCGTCGTGCTGTTGCAGCGAAATAAAGGGTCGCCGCTTCCATCGAACCAGAATGATTCCCGAGGACCGGAACAAAGCGCTTCACGCGTGGCAAACCTCTGCGCGGTATTGGGACAAGTATCGCGTCCTGATCACAGAAATGTTCGCGCCGTTGACATCCAATTTAGTCGAAGAAGCGCAGATTGGAATCGGTCAGAAGGTGCTTGATATCGGCGCTGGCAGCGGTGAACCATCCCTCACAATCTCAAGAATTGTGGGGCCCACAGGGTCAGTGATGTACACCGATCCGGTAGCGGGTATGCTTGAGAGCGCCCAGGCGGAAGCAGCTCGACGGGGCCTTACGAACATCCATTTCAGACGATGCTCTGCCAACGACCTGTCATTTGAAGCTTGTACCTTTGACGTAGCCGTAGGCAGGTTATCAGCAATGTTCTTCGCCGACCCTGCCGCCGCAGTGCGGGAGGCATTGAAAGTCGTTCTCAAGGATGGATGTCTCGCGTTTGCTGTCTGGTGTCCAAAAGAAGCTAATCCTTTCTTTTCGACTATCACAGATGTAATCGACCGATTTGTGGAAATTCCTCCGCAGGACCCTGATGCGCCAGACGCATTCCGTTTTGCCATTCCCGGTAAACTGGCTGGAATCCTGGAACAGGCTGACGCTAAAAATGTGATCGAACGCCGGCTGAATTTTCAAATTGAAGCGGCGATCTCATTTGAGCAGTTCTGGCAGTTGCGGACTGAGATGTCCGAAACTTTGCGGGAAAAAATGGCCAGACTCATGCCCGCTCAATTACCAACTGTGAAGCAGGCGGTTGCCGATGCTGCGCGGAGGTATTTTGCGAGCGGAACAATGAGTTTCCCCGCCGAGGCGTTAATCGTTAGCGGTAGAAAACCTGGCATATCGTTACCGCAATTCTAGACTGCCTGCTCGGCAGAATAATCGACAGGGTTCTGTCGAAAATAGTTTTGCAATTCTGCGTATAGCCGCGGGTGACGAGCGCGTAACGCACGTGGCTGCTCAAAGAATGCCTCGACCGATACGGCGAAAAACTCAACGGGATCAGTGGCTCCATAGGTATCGAGCAGCGTCGGTATCCCGCTTTCATCGGCCGCGCGCAGCGACGCGAACTCGGTTCTCATAACTTCGCTCCAGGCCGATTGCTGCTCGCGCGTCGCCAATCCCGGCACTCCGTCGGCTGCGTGATTTTCGTAATCCAGTTGATGAGCAAATTCATGAAGAACAACGTTCTTACCATCGGAGGGATCAGCCGCGCCGTGTTTGACGGCGCCCCAGGAGAGGACCAACGAACCCATTCTGCGGCCGGTCTCACCAAGACGACTAACAGTCCCCTCTTCCCAAACATGCTCACCAACCTGGTGGTCTTCCTGTACCATGTATGTCAATGGATAAACAAGAATTGTGAGTAGACCGGGGAAATAGTCCGTGTTGCGATGCAACAACAGAAGACAAGCTTGTGCCGCGATAGTCACGCGGACCTCATCCGTGATCGCGAAACCGCCACATCCCTCGAAACGTTTTTCAGCAAGAAATACTTGAATGTGACCAAGCAGTTCCGCGCGGTCGCCCGCGGTCAGCTTGTGAAAAAATACAACGTGACGTTGAATCAGTGCCAGCCAGTCTTTCGGAAACGGCCGTGCTCGCAGGCGACGTCGCCTTTGCTGTTTTAGGAGCTCAAAGATCATATGAAATGCGAGCAGACCGTTTCACCGCGTTCGCTTTAGTGGATGCGCTTCCGTATTAAAGATGACTCTGTCGAATTGCAAGGTTTCAGGCGGCGCGAAGAGCAAATAAAAATATTTGAAAGTCTCGGCCAGGACAAAGCTCTGCATTTCGTCGAGCGGTCGTTTACTGATCACGTCGGCGAGCGCAGCGTAACCAGCCTCGGCGCGGCAATATTTAACGAAATCATCGAACATTTTCTCGCCCATGCGCCGATATTCCGGGTCACCCGTGTAATGGTAAAGGTAATAAGTAGACTCAATGATTTCGGGCCGCAGATGATAACTTCTCGCGACCAACTGCATGATTTTGTAATCGAGAGTTTCCGGCTCGATGCTGTACAGATTCCACATCTTAAACGACGAAGCTTGCAGGCGACGTGCGCGTTTCAGATCGCCGGATAGGGCGAGCAATGCAGGGAAGAACGCATCGAGTGCGCCGTACGTTGTCTTGGTCCGCTTGCCTGTCTGCATGTCGGCGTGGCCGTACCACAGTTCGCCGCGGATTTCGTCGGCCAGATACTTGTTAACGGCGGGCATACTCGCTTCCCACATTGTGCGGCAATCCTTATCGCCGAACAGAATCCAGCACTTCCAAAGATATTCGTAGTACGAATCAATGCCGCCGCTGATGTGACTATCCGTGTTCGTCCAGGCGCCTGTCTCCACGTTGATGGTGTCTCCGACGAGGCCGAGCGGCGAGCGCCGCTTGAAAGTTTCGACCAAAGCGCGTTTTGCTTTCTCATGGAAAACAGGTTTGCCAGTTAACCTACTCAGTGTTCCAAACTCAAGCAGCAGTGTGCCGGTTTCTGCCGGATTCGTCACCGGATCGCGTGTTTGGCCAGTGCGGAGGTTGACGTAAACATAAGGGAGCCCTGTCGGTGAATTGAAAACCGGAAGCAGTCGGTTGCCCAAATCTTCGGCCAGGTTCAAGAGACGCTTATCGCCGGTCAGTTGATAGCTGGAGAGAAGTCCGCCGAGCAGGCGTATCGTTATCTCGAAATTTTTGACGTAAATGTCGCGATCGAACGAGAGATCACTAACGATCAGTGCTCGCGCCCTTTCGGCCTCGGCGTCGAGATGCATTACGATGAGTGTGTCGAGCGCATCGACTGGCGTCATTAACAGCGACTGCCCGTACCAATCGTGCGCAGTTTTGCTTAAAGGTCGCAAGGCGTCGTGGCCCCACGCGCACCCCTCGTAATTATTCCAGGCATGCAGAAATTCAGTTCGCACCCGCGCAGCGAGCTGCTGCGCATGCTCGTCTTGTCGTGACTTGTCGCAGCCGTCCGTTGCAAGTGCGAGCGCAGCAGCCAGCAAGACGACGGTCGATGCAATTCGGTCTGGCATTTGGTTCGGATCAGCCTAACAATCGACTAGGAAGGTTTCAAAAATGAATACGATGTCTATTTCTCGACGTAAATTTGCACAGTTGTTAGGCGCAGGCGCCGCGGCGGCAGTCGTTAGGCCGCCGGTTTCTTTCGCAAAGCCGACTCAGTCCGTTACCACACCTTTAACGGAAGCGGGCGGCATCGTTCGCCTGAGCGCGAATGAAAATCCTTATGGACCTTGTCCGAAAGCATTGCAGGCGATAACGGATTCATTCGGCCTCGCCTGCCGTTATCCGGACGAACACAACAACGTGCTAATCGATAAGCTGGCGAAGCTGAACAATGTCGATCGCAACGAAATCTTGCTCGGCGACGGCTCAGGCGAGATTCTCAAGCTATGCGCGGAAACATTTACCGGGCCTCAGAACGGTAAACTTGTCGCGGCGGACCCCACTTTTGAAGCGATACTCAATAATGCCAGCGCCAATGGTGCTGAAGTAATAAAGGCGCCGCTGACCAGCAGCTTTGCGCATGATCTGCCGAAAATGCTTGCTGCTGCGAAGGGCGGTTTGATTTACGTTTGCAATCCGAACAACCCCACTGCCAGCATCACGCCCAAGGACGAATTACGCGACTTCATCGCGAAGACTCCGCACGAAACAATGATTCTCGTGGATGAAGCGTACTTCCACTACGCGGACAGTCCCGATTATGAAAGTGTAATCTCGCTCGTGAAAGAACATCCGAACCTGATTGTCTCCCGCACGTTCTCTAAAATTTACGGAATGGCAGGATTGCGCTGCGGTTATTGTGTCGCGCAGAAGGAAACGATTGAGCGGATGCGCCGAAACCAAATGTGGGACAGCGTCAACTGCATGGCACTGGCGGCAGCGACCGCGAGCTTGGATGATCCCGATCAAGTCACAAACGGTAAGCGTTCAACCAATGAAGCGAAACAATTCACGATCTCCGAGCTCGACAAGATCGGCTATAAACAAATTCCATCACAGGCCAACTTCATCATGTTTGATTGCAAGAAACCGGTCGTCCCGCTCATCAAAGCGATGAAGGAAAGAAATGTTCACGTGGGTCGTTTATTCCCTGCTCTACCCAATCACATGCGCGTCACGATTGGCAAAAAATCAGAGATGGAGACCTTTCTGGCGGCGTTTCGAGAAGTTGCTGTGTGAAAACAACGTGTCCTTTCCACGCCGTAGCCTCGGCGAAGACGGAACCATTGAAAAAAAACCGAAATGGAAATTCTCCTCTCTGCAGTTGACCAAATAATGACCTAACGAGAGAGCCCTTGATTAGACGTTAGGATTGCTGCGGCGAAAGCGGCGCGCCACGTGTTTGATAGCTTGGCGCGTGCACCACTTCTGATAGGCCCGCGAAAAAGGTGTGCCGAGGCGTGAAAGCCAATGTGCGGGCTCGGAATAGGTGTGAATGACAAACAAGAGTTGGCCGGCGCGATGTTCAAAGTAGAACTCTGATATTTCGCGCTCTAAATGACCGGCAAGGGTCTCATAGGCGAAGCCGAGCTTGCTCCGCTCGCTAATGAGCGAGGAAATGCGCACAGCAAACTCTGCGCAGAGACCGAAGCCAATGGGAGGCAAAACCGCACGCTGAACGATGATGTCTCCAACGCGTATCGCTCTGCTCTCGCGAATCCACTGCGCCTCGGCGCGCATCAGAAAACGTGGAAAGATGTCGTAAGCAAACAGGAAGTCAGTGTGATAAGAACTGATGGGTCCGGAGTAACCGAGCGCGATCTCGCTGGTCTTCTCTGGAAACATCGCAGCAAAGGAGAAGTTCGAACTAAGCGTCAACGCTTCTTCAACTGTCAGACTTGGGCCGAGAGTACACGGAAGCAGCTTCATGGCGGCAACATCTAACGAGACAGAAATAAGCCACGGCACGGTGTCGTGGCAAACACGCTGAAGTTATTTCGCCATGGGGCCGTCAGTAACTGTCTTGGTTTCAAGCATAACTTAGATCCGTTTTGAGCGCGCTGTTAAGGACAATCAGCAATTTTCGCATCGTCGCCGTCAGGGCCAGTTTGCCTGGTTTGCCAGCAGCTCGCAATCGCAGATAAAA
>WNFX01004183.1_pt1 | contig 29141 bp, 28 predicted proteins | sample 5400111 | NCBI WGS metagenome assembly WNFX01 (sample SAMN13153363, study PRJNA577476) | soil metagenome | isolation source: 40 cm soil or saprolite under grassland replicate 1 | place: USA:California | collected 2016-06-15 | reverse complement strand
GCGGGGAAGGGGGGGGCGCGCTGAATGGGTCGTAGCGGCCGGCTCTTCCTGCTGCTCCGTCCCTACGCCTTCCTCTTCGTCGCCAATCTCGTGGCCACGTTCGTGGCCTCCGTGATGGACGGCGCCACGTTCGTGCTGTTGATCCCATTCTTGCGGACCCTGTTCGGGCGCGATCCCCTGCCGGTCGCCGGCGGGTCGGCCGTCGAGCGACTGCTGGCGGTGGCCGTCGGCCCGCTGTTCGCGGCCGGGTCGCCCGGTGCGGCACTGCGCAACGTGGTGCTGGTGTTGGTCGCCGCGATGGTGGTCAAGAACGTGCTCGCGTATCTGGCGGCGGTCTCGAGCGTGGCGATCCAGGAGAACGTGGTGCGTGACCTGCGCGTGCGACTGTTCGGGCACCTGCAGACGCTGCCGCTCGACTTCTTCCAGCGGACGCGCGGGGGCCAGCTCTTGTCGCGGGTCATCAACGACACCGACGCGGTGAAGACCGTGGTCACCGCCGCGCTCGCGTCCCTGATGCAGAACCTCAGCCTCATCGCGGTCTACGTGGCGATCCTCGTGGGCCTGTCGTGGCGGTTGACGCTCGTCGCGATCGTGTGCGCGCCGTTGCTGCTGCTCATCGTGCGTCCGGTCGTCGGCCGAGTGCGCCGGCGCTCGCGTGAGCAGGCGGACCAGCGCGGGGAGCTCACCAGCCTGGTGAGCGAGCTGGTCGGATCGATCAAGCTGGTGCGCGCGTATGTGGCGGAAACATTCGAGGTCGATCGTTTCCGCAAGCTCGCCAACCGCTACCGCAAGGGCGTCCTCCGGGCGCAGCGCTACGCGCTGCTGACGAGCCCGGTGAGCGAGGTGTTCGCCGGCGGGGTCATCGTCCTGATCTTCGCGGTCGGCACGCGCCTGGCCCTCGGACAGACGGCCGCGCTGTCGCCCGAGGTGCTGATCGCGTTCATCGCCGTGGCGCTCCGGCTGATGTCGCCGGTGAAGTCCGTCGCCAACTACCCCACGGCGATGGCCGGGGCGCTCGCGGCGGCGGACCGGGTGTTCGACGTGCTCGATCTCCCCTCCGAAGAAGGGGACCGCCCGGGCGAAGGGCCCGCACGGTTCGAGCAGCGGATCGAGTACCGAGGCGTGTCGTTCTCGTACAACGGCCAGGCGCCCGTGCTCGAGAGCGTAGACTTCGAGGTGCGACGCGGGCAGGTGGTGGCCGTGGTGGGCCCGTCCGGAGCGGGCAAGACGACGCTGGTCGACCTGCTGCCGCGGTTTTACGAGCCGACGCGCGGCGCCATCCTCATGGACGGTGCTCCCATCGCCCGGTTCACCCGCACCAGCCTGCGCGGGCTGATGGGCATCGTGTCGCAGGAGACCATCCTGCTGAACGACACCGTGCTCGCGAACATCTCCTACGGGCGGAGCGACTTCACGCTGGAGCAGGTGCAGGCCGCCGCGCGCGCCGCCAACGCCCACGACTTCGTCTCGCAGCTCCCCGAGGGCTATTACACGCTCCTGGGCGAGCGCGGCACCCGGCTCTCGGGCGGCGAGCGCCAGCGGATCGCGATCGCGCGCGCGCTGCTGCGCGATCCGCCCATCCTGATCCTCGACGAGGCGACGAGCGCGCTCGACATGGAGTCCGAGCGACTGGTGCAGGAAGCCATCGACCGCCTGATGAAACACCGCACCACGTTCGTCATCGCGCACCGCCTCGCCACCGTCCAGCACGCCGATCTGATTGTGGTGCTCGCCGAGGGGCGGGTCGTGGAGCGGGGCACCCACACGACGCTGTACGCCGCGGGCGGGCTGTATCGCCGGCTGCACGACATGCAATTCCGCACCTGACGTGATCTCGGGGTTCACCATCGTCCGGAACGCGGTCACGCTCGACTACCCGATCGTTCCGGCCATTCAGTCGATTCTCGCGCTGTGCGACGAAGTCGTCGTCAACGTCGGCAAGTCGGATGACGACACGCGCGACGTCGTCGCCGGGCTGGGCGACCCCAGAGTCCGCATCCTCGACAGCGTGTGGGATTTCTCGCGCGGCAGCAGGGTGCTCGCGGACGAGACGAACCGCGCCATGGCCGCCTGCCGGGGCGCGTGGGGCGTCTACATCCAAGCGGACGAAGTACTGCACGAGGCGGGCGCCGCGGCGCTGCGCGAGCGGGTACGGGAGTGGGACGGGGACGCGCGCGTCGAGGGCCTGCTGGTCGACTATCATCATTTTTATGGCGACTTCGACACGGTCGCCACGGGAGGAGGCGCTGTACTGGACGCCGCTGCTGCACCGCTTCACGGGGGCCCACCCGCGGGCGGCCGTGGCGTGGATCGCGGCGCGACGCGCGGCCGCGGCCGGGCCTGCGGTGGGCCCGCGGCGCCTCAAGCTCACACACCTCCGGCTCTATCTGTCCGACTGGATCGAGCGGCTGACCGGCGCGCGCCTGTTCGAATACCGCAACTACGTTGAGGTATGACGACGCCCGCCTTCACGGGTCTGCGCGTCGTGCTGGTCGCGGCGTTCAACCGGCGCTATCACCGCAGCGGCCTGGCCCTCGCCGCCGCGCTCGAGGGGCTGGGATGTGAGGTGCGCCGCTGCGAGGAGCGGCGCCGAGGGTGGAACGCCCTGTTGGGACGCTCCCTCGCCACCCGGCTGGCGGCGTGCCTGCGTGCAGGGCCCGTCGATGTCGTGCTGGTCTTCAAAGGGGCGGGCCTCGCGCCGGCCGACGTCCGAGATCTGAGGCGTCGCTTCGGCGGCCGCTGGGTCAACTGGTTCCCCGACGACCCCCACCAGCTGGAGCTGTCCATGCAGCTCGCGCCGGCCTACGATGGCTACTTCACCCACGACAGCTCGAGTCTCGCGCGCCACCGCGCGGCTGGTACCCGGGCTTACTACCTCGCCTTCGGGTGCGACCCCGAGTACCTGCGGCCGCCCCCGCTGCCTTCGACGGACGCGCGCTGGACGGCGCCGCTCGTGTTCGTGGGGTCCCGTGACGCCGTGCGCGAGCCCGTCCTGCGCGCGCTCGCCGCTGACGGGTTGGTGGCCTGGGGGCCGGGTTGGCCGCTCGGGCCCTTGTACGGCGAGGACTTTGTGCGGGCGCTCGCGGGGGCGAAGGTGGGCGTCAACGTCCACCAGCAGTTCGGAGAACGCGGCGACCCCGCGCGCTACGGAACGGGCGCGAACATGCGGGTGTTCGAGCTCGCCGCCGTGGGCACCCCGCAACTCTCGGACGCGAAGGCCGACATCGCGCGCCACTTCACGCCGGACCGCGAGATCGTGTTGTACCGCAGTGTGGCCGAGCTGGCGGATCGTGCCCACGCCATGCTGGCGGATGACACGCCGCGGCACCATCTCGGCGCCGCGGCGCGAGAGCGAGCGGTGCGGGAGCACACGTGGCGCCACCGGTTGGAGGAGCTGCTGACCGTCACGCTGCGATAGTCGCGCTCGTCAGGCCGTCGGCCGGCCCGGCGGCAGCGTGCCTGTCTCGATCACCGACCGGTACATCCGGATGTACTCGTCCGTCATGACGAGGTGCGAGAAGCTCCGCTCGGCTCGGGCGCGGCAGGCGTGCGGGTCCCACTCGGCCAAGCGGCCCCGCAGTGCGACCAGCTCCTCCAAGCTCGTACCCAGCCCCCCCGTATCGGGAGAGATCAGCTCGGGCAGCGAGCCGCGGGGCGATCCGATGATGGGGGTGCCGCTGGCGAGCGCCTCGAGGATGTTGATAGGACACGGATCCTCCCAGCGAACCGGCATCCACAGGCAGCGCGCGCCCGCGAGCAGCTCGCGCTTTTGCGCGCCGCCGACCTGACCGACGAACCTGACGTAGCGCGAAAAACTGGGCCGCCACCCACCCGCCAGCGTGAGCCGCACGCGACACCGTTTCGCGGCGGCGATGGCCACTTGCCATCCCTTGACGCTGTGCAACCGCGCGAGGAACAAGTCGTAGTCGCCCTTCACGGCGCGGAATTCGTACTCATCCAGCCGGGCGCTGTTGCGCACGAAGGTGTGGGTGCCATGGCGACGCGCGTGGTCCTGGCTCACACAGATTGTTCGGGCATCGGCGCGTCGTCCGCCGCCCATGTTGCCCTGGAGCGTCCACACGCTCGGGACGCCGGGTGGTGGGTAACGGAGCGGGCCGCAATGAAAGTGCATGATGTCGACCGGGTCGTTCACGTAGCGGCGCAAGTCGAATCCCGGGGACAGCACTTCTTCCGGCGAAACCTCCACCACCCGGACGCCCGCGATGCGACTGCCTTTGGGCGCGAGCAGCGTGACTTGATGACCTCGCTCGACCAGACCCTGGCACAACCACACCACGATGCGCTCCGCGCCGCCGTACTTGAAAACCGGCAGGCGCACGTGGTGGAATTGCACGATGTGCATAGGTGGGCCGTCCGTTAGCGGGTCGCGGGCGTCCGGCTGCGCGTCATGTCCCGGCCTGCCCGAGCGGGAGGGCGCCCGTGGCGAGCACGTGCGCGTACATCCGCGCGTACCCCTCCGCCATCACCAGGTGGGTGAAGTGACGCTCGGCACGCGCCCGGCATGCCGCGGGATTGCGTGTATGGATCGACTCTGCCGCCGCGATCATGTCGTCTACGGTATCGCACATGGTACCCACTTCGGGGGTAATCAGCTCCGGCAGCGCGCCGCGGTGGGTCCCGAGCACGGGGGTGCCGGAGAGAAACGCTTCGATGGTCACCAGGCCGAACGGCTCGTCCCACGCGGCCGGGTTCCACAAGCACCGGGCGCGTGCGAGCAGCGCCGCTTTCGTGGCGCCGTCCACTTCACCCACGAACTTGATCGATCCCGTGAAGCTCGGCCGCCAGCCGCCGGCGACGATCAGTCGGTGACCGGTGTGCTTCGCGGCTTCCACGGCCCAGTGATAGCCCTTGGTGCTGTGCAGTTTCCCGAGGAACAGGTCGTACTGCGACTCGCGCTTCGGGAAACGACGGAAGACGTAGTCCGCGGGATCGAGCCCGTTGTAGACGAAGACCTCGCTGTTGTGACGGCGCGCATGGTCTCGTGAGAGAAAGATGCTGTTGGGATAGGGCGGCGTCCCCGCCTTCAAGTTGCGGTGGATCGTCTGGACGAATGGGAGCGAGCCGGGGGCGAAGCGCAGGGGGAAGTGTGTGTGTACGATCGCGACGTCGCGCGGCACGTAGGGTGCGAGCGTTGCGGGATCGGCCAGCTGGCGGGGGGGCACGACGACCACAGTCGCTTCGGGCAACCGCGTGCCCGGTGGTGCGAGCAGCGTGATCCGGTGGCCGAGCGCTGCCAGCCCCCGCACCAGCGCCGCGACGACGCGTTGCGGGCCGCCGTAACCCTTCGCGGGGAGCGGCTGGTGGCACGCGACGGCGATGTGCATGGCCGATATAGTATAACTAGCTCAGGATCGGGCCAGCGGTTCTTGCGCGGCTCGGCCGGGTTAACACGCGCCGCGGCGGACGAAGCATATCACAGGGTGCCCGATGCTACCTCATGCCTGGCTGGCGATCAAGCGAGAGTTGACCGTCTCCACCTGTCGCGAATCCGCCCTAACCGTACCGTCAGAAGCGCTTCATATTGGTTGGCGTTCCCAGCCGGCTCAACGTTTGTGCGGAGGGCTTCTATGAAACGTCTCTTTGCCGCTGCGGTACTCCCCATCACCTGCCTCAGCTTGCTCCTGCCGGGCCTGTCGGGCTGCGGCCTGATGTTCGGCGGATCGCACCAGACCATTTCGGTTCAGTCGTCGCCGGACGCAGCCAAAGTGACCACGACCCCGCCAACAGGCGAGTTCACCACACCGACCAACCTCAGGCTTGAACGAAAGAGCGATTACTCGCTCACGTTTGAAAAAGCGGGCTACAGCGCCGGGCATTTCCAAATCCAGCATCACATGCGAGGAGGGATTCTGGCGTTGGACATCCTCTTCACGGGACTCCTCGGCATTATCCCTGATGCCGCGACGGGCGCGTGGAACGCGCTCAGTCCGGAGACCGCCACGGTCGTGCTGACGAAGGTGGCGATGATTGACGGACCCGATGAGATTCGCGTCGGGGTGCGTATCGGTAAAGGCTCGGGTGGCAACGCCGCGGCAATTGACGCTTCCGCGCCTGGGGTGACGGTTCGCGTGGACACCGTTCATATGCGATAAAGCGGTGCCGCTTTGCCAGCGTACGGGCCGCGGTCCATCCGACGCGGCCCTTTTCTTAGTATCCCCTCGTACGTACGGTTGCCGCATGTGGCGCGACCTCTGGGCATACGTGCAAGCGTGGCGAAGACACTTTGTCGGCCTCGCGACCGGGGCCCGGCGCAGTTTCGGCCGGGCCCATTTACATACGAAGCGCGGTCCTATCGAAGCCAGTACGCGAGCACCAACGCGACGCCGCCAACCGCCCACTCCCGTGGGGCAGCGGGATAGTCGCCGAGGAGGATCGCGAGGGAGGCGGCCAACCTGCACGGTCGTCGCGGCTCCGACCGTGATCCAAGTCAACATCAACGTGGCAAGGGATGGCCCCGAGTTACTGTGAGAATGCTGTGAAAAACCAGCGGGGACTCAGGAGGTGTCGGAGGGGGTCTAAGGGCTGTTCTTGTGCTCCGGAGGGTCCGTGAGTCCCCCGGCGTCCCCCAGCAGGCACGGGGTATAACTAGCTTCGTGGCATGCCGGAGCAGCCGCCCTCCCTCACAATCTTGCAGGTCACGCACCAGGGCCAGGGCCAGGGATCGACCCAGTCCATCTTCGGGCTGAGCCGTGCCCTCGCCGGCCGCGGCCACCGCGTGCTGGTGGGCTGTCGACCTGACACGGTGCTCGCCGCGTTGGCGGCCGAGGCCGGATTGCCGGTCGTCCCGTTCGATTTCCGTCGGCTGAGGAGCCTGGCGAGCGCGCTGGCCGACTCCGTCGCCGCCGAGCGCGTCGACGTAGTGAACAGTCACGGTACGCGGGACCGCCGCGCCCTCACCTGGCTGCGGTGGCGCGGTCGTCTGCCGCAGGCGTTCGTCGTGACCCGGCGCACGATGCCGCTCACCTCGCCTGTCGAGCTGGTGGCGGTCGGTCTGTCGGCCGACCGGACGATCGCGGTGAGCGATGCGGTCGCGCGCGCCTTGCAGCGTCGCTGGCATCCGGCCGGACGTTTGCGCGTCGTCGCCAACGGGATCGATGTCGCTCGGGTGGACGCGGGCGTCGCGCGCGAGGATGAGGCGGCCGCACGCGCGGCTTTGGGCGCGGTCGACGGGCGACCCGTCGTCGTCGTGGTGGCACGGCTCAAGGACCAACACGTACTCCTGCGCGCCCTCCGCGCGCTCGAGCGGCCCACGGTCCTCGCGTTGGTCGGCATCGAGCCGACCGAGACGCTGCAGGCGCTCGCCCGCCTCGTTCCGGAGCGGCACCGAGTCGTGTTCGTGCCGTTCACCCATCGCCCGCTCGCCTTCTATCGGCTCGCCACGCTCGCGGCGCTTCCGTCCCGAATCGAAGGTCTGTCCCAGGCGTTGCTCGAGGCGATGGCGCTGGGGCTGCCCGTTGCCGCGTCCGCGGCCGGGGGCAACACCGACCTGATCCGTAACGGGGAAACGGGCTTGCTCGTCCCGCCACTCGATCCGTCGGCGTGGGGAGAGGCGCTGCAGCGACTGCTGCAGGAGCCCGCGCTCGCGGCGCGCCTTGCGGCCGCCGGCCGCGCGCGTGTGCGCCGGGACTTCGCGCTGGAGCGGACCGCGGCGCGCACGGCAGACGTATATCGCGAAGCCCTCGCGCGGCGCCGATTGCTCCGCGGGGACGCCCCGCGTTAGCATTCGTCACGCCCATGCGGAAGCGCCTCCTGGGATCCTCGCAATGACCACGCTGCTCTTGGCGCAGGATTTCCCCCCGATGGGCGGCGGCATCGCCCGCTTGCACGGCGAGCTCGCCCGGCGCTTTCCCAAGGGCGAGTTGATCGTTTCGACGCCCAGCGACCCCGACGGGGCCGAAGTGGACGCCGAGCTGCCGGCGATCATCGACCGCCTCCCCATCGGCGCGTCCCGTACCAAGTCGCTGCCGGGAGTGCTCTTCTGGTCGCGGCGCGCCGCGAGTCTGGCGCGCCAGCACCGGGTGCGGTTCGTCCACTGCGGCAACGTGAAGCCGGCCGGGTACCCGGCTCGTTGGGTGTACGAGCGGTTGCGCGTGCCGTACAGCCTGTTTCTGTACGGCGCGGACCTGCTGAGCGAGCAGCACAAGATGCGGCACTCCGCCATCAAGCGCCGCATGACCCGCGCGATCTTCGGCGGCGCCGCCACGCTCATCGCGATCAGCAATTGGACGCGGGACCTCGGACTCGCCGTGCTCGGTGAGCTCGGCCTCGACGGCCACGGGCAGCGGTTGCGCGTCGTGCACCTCGGCACCGACCCGACATCCTTCCGCCCGGGCATCGATTCCCGCGCGGTCCGGGATCGGTTCGCCTTGCCCGACGCGGGCACGCGCTGGCTCGTGACGGTGGCGCGGTTGCAGCGCCACAAGGGGATGGACACCGTCATCGCGGCGCTGCCGGCGATCCTGGCCCGCGCGCCGGACGTACGGTACGCGGTCGCCGGAGCGGGCCCCGATCGCGAGCGACTGGAAAAGCTGACACACAAGCTCGGCCTGGCGGACCGCGTGCGCTTCCTCGGCGGCGTCACCGACCAGGATCTGCCGGCGCTGTACAACCTCGCATCGGTGTACGTGGGCGCGTCGCGCCGCAGCGAGCGGCTCGGCGTGGAAGGGTTCGGCATCTCGCTCGTCGAGGCCTCGGCGTGCGGCCTGCCGGTCGTCGCCGGCAACTCGGGAGGTGTCCCGGATGCCGTGCAAGACGGCGAGACCGGCTTCCTCGTGCCGCCGGAGGACCCGGCGGCCTTGGCCGACGCGATCTGTCGGCTGCTCGGCGACGCGACGCTCGCGACGCGGCTCGGCGAGAATGGGCGGCGCGCCGTGGAAACGCACTTCAATTGGGACCGCGTCGTGCGCGACCTCCGGGAGATCGAGTCTCAAGTCGTCGCTGGCCCTTGACCCACCCTGCGTCCCCCGTCACGCTCCTTCTCGCCTTCAACTTTCCGCCGCTAGGCGGCGGCATCGCCCGCTGGATGGGCGAGCTGGCGCTGCGCTACCCCGCGGGCTCCCTCGTCGTGTCGACCGGCCGCCACGCGGACAGCACGGCGAGCGATGCGCGGTTTCCCCAGCCGATCGACCACGCGCCGATCCGGGCCACGCGCCTGCGCACGATCAATGGGCTCGCGCTGTGGACGGCACGGGCGAGCGGGTTGGTCCGGCGCACCAGGCCCGGGTTCGCATGGTGCGGCGAGCTCAAGCCCGCCGGGTACCCGGCGCGCTGGTTGCGCGCCCGCTACGGGCTCCCCTACGGCGTGATCGTTCACGGGACTGAGCTCCTGCTGCTCGAGGCGAAGATGGACCGGTCTCGCCTCCGGCGCTGGACGGCGCGCAAGCTGCTGGGCGACGCCGCGGTGGTGGTAGCGAACAGCCGGTGGACGGCGGACCTGGCTCGCACGGTGCTCGGGGTACTCGACCGGCCCGGCCTCGCGGCCGACGTGCGGGTCGTCCCGCTCGGCACCGAGCCGGCGCGCTTCCGGCCTGGGATCGATCCGCGCCCGGTCCGCGAGCGGTTCGGGTTGGACGGCGGGCCGTGGCTGCTCACGGTCTCGCGGCTCGAGTGGCACAAGGGGATCGACACGGTGATGCGGGCGCTGCCCGCGGTACGCGCGGCGTTCCCCGCAGCGCCGCCCCGCTACGCGGTCGCGGGGACCGGGCCGCAGCGCCCCCGCTTCGAGCGACTCGCCGCGGACCTCGGCTTGGGAGACGCCGTGCGGTTCCTCGGCTTCGTGGCCGACGACCAGCTCCCGGCCCTGTACAATGCGGTCGACCTCTACGTCGGCGCATCGCGGCGCGTCGAGCGCTTGGCCGAAGGGTTCGGGATCTCGCTCGTCGAAGCGTCGGCGTGCGGACTCGCGGTGGTGGGCGGGCGCTCGGGCGGGGTGCCGGACGCGGTGCGCGAGGGGGAAACGGGGATCCTGGTGGAGTCGGGCGATCCGGCCGCGGTGGCCGCGGGAATCACCCGGTTGCTCGGCGACCGCGAGCTGCGCGGGCGGATGGGCGCGGCGGGCCGGCGCGCGGTGGAGACGTACTACAACTGGGACCGTGTGGCGCGCGAGCTGCGGGGGATCGACCGAGAGTTTCGCCGCTCGACATGGTGATCGTGCGGCTGATGGGCGGGCTCGGCAACCAGATGTTCCAGTATGCCGCCGCCCGGCGACTGGCTCTGGCTCACGCTGTCCCGCTCAAGCTGGACGTCTCCTGGTTTGCGCACTCTGCGGATCGGACCTACGCGCTGCATGCCTTGAATATCCAGGAAGCCTTCGTCACCCCGGAGGAGCTCGTGGAGGTACGAGGTCCCTCCAGGCGGGGAATCCCGCGGGTCGTCTTTCGGCTGCGCCGGCGGTTCAAGATCGGATACCGCTGGACCTGGATCCATGAGCGTCGCCTGTCGCCCTTCGACCGACGAGCGTTCAATGCGCGCGAGCGCACGTACTTGGACGGCTATTGGCAAAGCGAGAAATACTTCCTCGACGTCGCGGATACGATTCGGCGCGAGTTCACGATCGACTTCCGACCGGACGCGCGAACCCGGGAGATCGTCGATCAGATGGCGACGACCCAATCGGTCAGTGTGCACATCAGGAGGGGCGATTATGTCTCGGATCCCCGAACCAGCCCCGCGCGCAGCGTCTGCACGCCGGAGTACTATCAACGCTGCGTGTCGCATGTCGGCGAGCGGCTGGCCGACCCGCACCTGTTCCTGTTTTCGGATGATCCGGACTGGGTCGCCCGGAACCTGCGATTTGACCACCCGTGGACCCTGGTGAGCGGGCACGCGGCGCGCACGGATCATGAAGACCTGCGGCTCATGAGCGCCTGCCGCCATCACATCATCGCCAACAGCAGCTTCAGCTGGTGGGCGGCCTGGCTCAACCCGCACCGCGACAAACTGGTGCTGGCCCCCCGGCGCTGGATGAATGACCCTCGCGTGGATGACCGGGACGTGGTCCCGTCGGGTTGGATCAGGCTGTAATCCCCGCCTAGGCGACGACCGCCGCGCGTCGCGCCTGGACCTGCTCGTGCACCCAGGGATAGGTGCGGGCGATGCCGTCCGTGAGAGAGTAGCGGGCACGCCAACCGATGGAGTAGATCCGCTCGTTACTGAAGTTTCGCGACTGGACACCGACCGGGCCCTCGACGTATTTGGTGTGGATGGTCTTGGCAGCGACCTGAGCGACGGTGTTCACGAGTTGCGCGACCGAGACGTACTCGGCACTGCCGATATTGGTCGGGCCGGTCAGCGACGAATGGGTCAGGCGATAGATCCCGTCAACCATGTCATCGACGTACGTGTAGGAACGAATGGCCTTGCCGTCACCCCACACCTCGATGGTGCCCCCGTCGCCGGCCTCGGCGACCTTGCGGCAGATCGCGGCGGGCGCCTTTTCCCTCCCACCGGTCCACGTGCCCTCGGGTCCGTAGCAATTCTGGAACCGCGCGATCCGGACCTCCATCCCGTACTTGCGACCGAACGCGAGCGCCACGCGCTCGGCATAGAGCTTTTCCCACCCGTACTCGTTATCGGGGTGCGCCGGATACGCCTCGTCCTCGGTCAGCTCCGGCTCACCGGGTTCCATGTCGCGGTAGACGCAGACGGACGAGGAGAAGAAGTAGCGCCCGATGGACGCGCGCGCGGCGGCGTGGATCATGTTGATGTTGATCAAGGCGTTGTTGCGCAAGATGTCGGACTCGGCCGAGTGGATGAAGCCCATGCCGCCCATGTCCGCCGCCAATTGATAGGCCTCGTCGACGCGACCCGATGCCAGAGAGAGCGCAGCGTCGCACGCACCAGACTCTCGCAAATCGAGCAAGTGGAACTCATCCGCCGTGGTGGGTGAGAATTCGGGAGCCTTGATGTCCACCCCGCGAACCCAATACCCTTCTCGCTTGAGCCGCTTCACCAGGTGCCCTGCGATGAAACCGCCCGCTCCGCACACGAGTGCTCTTTTCACGACGACGCTCCCTCTGGGGTTCGCGCGTGAAGTATAGCACTCTCCAGGAGCTCCTCGACTGGCTGAGACGGAAGAGGCAGCGTGACCCGATTGCGGAGTGGGAACGTCGCGGACGGCCCGTGCCGCCGCCACATGGGGTGAAGCAGCATGTCCTGCGATCCTACGCCGAACGATATCAGTTGAGAATCTTCGTGGAAACGGGAACGTATCGCGGCGACATGGTCGCCGCGATGAACTCCCTGTTCGAGAAGATCTACTCGATCGAACTGAGCGACACGCTGTTCGCGGAAGCACAGCGTCGCTTCAAGCGGGACACGCACGTCGAGCTGATACACGGGGATAGCGGGAAGGAACTCGGACGGATCATGCCACGGATCCATCAACCGGCGCTCTTCTGGTTGGATGGGCACTACTCCGCGGGCGACACGGCGAGGGGAGACAAGGACACGCCCCTACGCGAAGAGCTGGACCAGATACTTCGTGCGCCGGACTTGGGGCACGTGATCGTCATTGATGATGCCCGTTGCCTTGGCAGCGATCCCGCATACCCGACCCTAGAAGCCGTCACAGATTTTGTTCTCTCGCACCGACCTCAGGCCAGGATCACCGTTGAGAACGACAGCATCCGGATAACCCCACGCTAGCCCGCGGCCCCCGCCGCTTTCGGTGCCGCGGCGGGGCGTGCGCTGATGGCGTAGGTGGGGCAGTGCCTGATGAATTCGCCGTCGATGGGCGACCACTCCTGGTCGGGCCGCGTGACGACGGCCTTCCCTTGCGCATCGAGCACGAACATGCCGGGCGGCGCCTGCACCAGGCACGCGCCGCAGCCGATGCAGCGCTCGCGTTGCACCCGTACGGTGACGGGGCGGCGCGGGTAGACGCCGGCGTCGCCGGGCGCGGGCCATTCTTCAGGCCGGTCGAGCGCGGCGACGGTCGCCCGATACCCTTCTTCCACCACCTCGCGCAGGTGCTCGAAATCGAAGGCCGAGATGTGCTCCACGCGCGGGTGGATATAGTAGATCGGCGGCGTGGTCCACTCACGGAACCGCAGCTCGAGGATGGTCTGCATCGCGATTTCCGCCGCCCGTGCGAACACGGAAGCAAAGCCCTCGTCCTGTGTGTCCGCGCGAAACGCGTTCGATGCGGATACGTCCACCGCGATGATCACGTCCGAGCCGAGGATCCGTGCCGTGCCCACCGGCAGGTTGTCCACGGTGGCGCCGTCCATATAGAACCGCCCGCGGATCTCGCGGGGCGGGAGATACCCCGGCAAGGCGCACGAGGCGAACACGGCGTCCTTCACCAAGACCTCGTCGAGCCCCTCGAGTCCCCAGAACACCTGCATCCCGGAGTTCAGATCGACGGTGTTGACGATCAGGGGGTTCTGCAGGTCTTGGAAGGTGATGTTGCCGACGAGGCGGTTGAGCAGGTGGTCGAGCGGCTCGCGGCGGAACAGGGCCGGGGAGCGCATCCGCTTGAACGCCATGTCGGCGTGCGCCACGGCGAAGATGTCCTTGCGGTTCAGGTCGACCGCGATTTCACGCAGCTCCGCGATGCTCTTCCCGGCGGACCAGGCGGCGCCCACCAGCGCGCCCACGCTCGACCCGACGACTTGCGCGGGCACGAGCCCACGCTCGGTCAGTGCCTGCAGCACGCCGACGTGAGCGACACCTTTCATGCCCCCGCCGCCCAGCACGAGGGTGAACTGGGTTTGCTTGTTCACGTGACCCGCCGCTTGCCCGGAAGGTGAGCCTCCGGGTAACGTAGTCGTGGTCCCCAGCCCCGCGCTACTCATGGGTCGTCGCGTCATACGGAACCGTTGGACAGTGGCCGGTCTCACCGTCGTGTCGCTGCTCGGGCTCGCGGCGCTGGCCGCGCCGTGGCTCGCGCCCGGCGATCCGACCCGCGGCGATCTCGCCGCCGCGCTGCGTTCGCCCTCCGCGGCCTACCTGCTCGGCACCGATGCCCAGGGACGGGACGTGCTGAGCCGTGTGCTGTTCGGGGCCCGGCTGTCGCTCGCGGTGGGTCTCGCGAGTCAGGTGATCTCCCTCGCGGCGGGGCTCGCGCTCGGCCTCACCGCCGGCTTCTACGGTCGCTGGGTGGACGCCGTGGTGATGCGCGTGGCCGACGTGACCCTCGCGTTCCCGTCGCTTCTCCTCCTTATCGCGGTCGCCGCCGCCGTCCGGCCGTCGCTCCCGATCGTCTGCGTCGTGATCGGGCTGGTGGGCTGGGCGGGGATGGCGCGGCTGGTGCGCGGGCAGGTGCTGGTGGCGCGGGGGCTCGACTACGTGCAGGCGGCCCGCGCGCTCGGCGCGTCCGACGCGCGGCTCGTGGCGCGGCACGTGCTCCCCAACGTCCTCGGGCCGGTCATCGTGGCCGCCACCCTCGGGGTCGGTGGCGCGATCATGGCCGAAGCGGCCCTCTCGTTCGTGGGCCTGGGTGCGCAGCCCCCGACGCCGTCCTGGGGCGCGATGATCGCGGACGGGCGGGATCTGCTGCGCGTCGCGCCGTGGGTGTCGCTCTTTCCGGGACTCGCCATCGGCGTCACCGTGCTGGGGGTCAATCTCGTGGGCGACGGCCTGCGCGACGCGCTCGACGTGCGGGCATGACCGACATCGCCTACCATCCAACCCGATTGCGCGCCCTGCGCGATCAATTTCGCGCCCTGCGCGCCGCGGAGTTCCCGTGGACCGCGGACACCGTCTACCTGAACAACGCCTCCATCGGTCCCATCCCCGAGCGCACGCGCCGCGCCCTGGACGAATTCACCGCGAAGCGGACCGCCCCGCACCTGCTCCCGGACCGCGAGCTCCAGGCGGGACTGCAGGCGGCGCGCGTCGCCGTCGCCCGGCTGTTGAACGCCGAGCCCGCCGAGATCGCGCTCGCGACCAATACCAGCCACGGCCTGAACCTCGCGGCCCGCGCGCTCCCCCTGCAGCGCGGCGACGTGGTTCTCGTCTCGGACCGTGAGTTTCCGGCGAACGTGTATCCCTGGATGCTGCGCAAGAAGCAAGGTGTCGACGTCGAGCTCGCGCCCTGCGGCCCCGAGGGCTGGCCCGACGAGGACTATCTGGTCGAGCGGCTGCACGACCCGCGGGTACGGGTGCTCGCGGTGTCCTTCGTCCAGTTCTCCAACGGTTACCGCGCCGATCTCGCCCGGCTCGGCGCCGCCTGCCGCGCCAACGGCAGCTTCCTCGTGGTGGACGGGATCCAGGGAGTGGGGAACTCGGTGCTCGACGTCCGCGAGACGCCGGTCGACATCCTCGCGTGCGGCGGGCAGAAGTGGCTGCTCGCGCCCTGGGGATCCGGGTTCGTCTACGTGCGGCGGGAGCTCATCTCCGCGCTCGAGCCCGCGGTCGCCGGCTGGATGGCATTCGAAGGGACCGACGACTTCTCCCGTCTGACCGAGTACAACCCCACCTTCCGCTCCGACGCCCGCCGCTTCGAGATGGTCACACTCCCCTTCCAGGACTTTTATGGGATGACCGCCTCGGTCGGCATGCTCGCGGAGCTCGGGATCGACGACATCGCGCGATACACCCGCATGCTGCACGAGCCGGTGTTCCGCTGGGCGGACGAGACCGGCGTGCGTGTCGTCTCGCCGCGCGTCGACGGGCACCGCTCGGCGATCGTCTGCCTCGCCCCCGCTCACGCCGTCGAGGCGTACCACGCGCTGAAGCGGGCCCACGTCGTGTGCTCGCTGCGCGAGGGTGCCATCCGGCTCGCCCCCCACTGCTACAACACCGTGGAGGAGCTCGAGCGGGTGCTGGACGTGCTGGACCAATTAGAATAAAAGGCGTTGCACGTTACAGGTGACACGTTGCACGACCTTGGAACGTGCAACGTGCAACGCTTCTTATGGAACGCTTTCCCGGTGCCTATCCCCCCACCCCGCCCAGCCGACGAACAACCACCCGAACGTGATCGCGGAGATCGCGAGCGCGACCCGCGTCGGCGGCGGGGGACTGAAGAGCGAGCCGACGTACGACACGGCGAGCAGCGCGATGAGCGCCCAGAATCCGTAGCTCCCCACGCGGTCGCGGGCGCGCGTGGCGGTCGCGTAGAGCCACACGCCCGCGACGAACATCGCTCCCTCGACGACGACCGTACCGGCGACGGAGTTCCAGAGCCCGAGCCCCAGCCCCAGCCCGGCCCCGCCCGGGTACAGCGGCATGTCGGGCCGATGAGTGACGACGTCGAGCACCCAGTGGCTCACGACCAGGAGTGCCAGGAGGAGCCCGGCGCGTCAGGCTGTGCGAGATCGGGATCGAGTCGAGCCACAGGGTCATGAACGGGTTCGGTCCCGGAACGATGTGGGCCTGCTCCCACCCCAAGAGCAGAAACACCGGCCACAGCAAGTCTGCGAGGGACACGGCGGCGAACAGGGTGCCGAGGGAGACTCGCGGCGCGGCGCGCTTGGCGGCGAGCGCAAGCGCGTAGTGGCCGATGAACATGTCAGTGCTCCCCTCCGCGCTCCACGCGCACCAGGGCGTAGTCCTTCTTTCCCTTGCGTAGTAACAGGTGTTGATCGGCGAGCCAGTCGCCGGCTTCGATGCGCCGTTCCGCTTCCTTGACGCGTTGCTGATTGATGTAGACCCCGCCTTGCTCGATCGCACGGCGAGCTTCGCTCTTGGATTTGGTCAGGCCGCTCCGCAGCAGCGCGTCGATCAGAGTGAGCGTATCGGTGCTCGCAACGGTTGTGGTCGGGATTTCCTTGGCGAGCGTATCGAACACCTGGCCACTCGCGGCGTGAGGATCGAAGTCTCCGAACAGGATCTCGGATGCAACCATCGCGTTTCCCCCGGCGTCGCCATGGACTCGCCGCGTGACCTCGAACGCCAGCTTCTTTTGCGCCTCGCGCCGGCTCGGGTCTTTCTGGTGCGACTTGAGGAGGGCCGTGATCTGGTCCTGCGAGAGCAGGGTGAAGACCTTCAGGTAGCGCTCCACGTCCCGGTCATCCGTGTTGATCCAGAACTGGTAGAACGTGTACGGCGAGGTGAGTGTCGGGTCGAGCCAAATCGCTCCGGCTTCGCTCTTTCCGAACTTGGCTCCCGAGGCCATCGTAACGAGCGGTCCCACGAGCCCGTGCGCTTCGCCTCCCTCGACCCGTCGGATCAGGTCGATGCCGGCCGTGATGTTGCCCCACTGATCGCTGCCGCCCACCTGAATGGTGCACTGCTTACTGCGGAACAGATGGAGGAAGTCGTACGCCTGCAGCAACATGTAGCTGAATTCGGTGTAGGAGATGCCGCTCTCGAGTCGCGCCTGGACCGATTCCTTCTGCAGCATGATGTTGACCGTGAAATGCTTCCCGATGTCGCGGAGGAAGTCCACGAGGCTCTGCTTGGTGAGCCAGTCGGCGTTGTCCAGCACCACGGCCCGCGTCTCAGGGGAGTCGAAGTCGAGCAGCCGGGCCATTTGGTCGCGCTGGCGGTGAACATGCTCGCGCGCTTGTTCCTTGGAGAGCAGGGCGCGCTCGCCGGGCTTGCCGCTCGGGTCGCCGATCAGGCCGGTGCCCCCGCCCATCAGTGCGATCGGCCGGTGACCGGCGAGCTGGAAATGCCGCAGCAGCATGACCGGCATCAGATTGCCGAGCTGCAGGCTCGGCGCGGTGGGGTCGAACCCGCAGTAGACGGTGCGGCGGCCGGCCGCGAGATGCGCGTGCAGGTCGCGTGTGGCGTGGTGCACGAGGCCGCGCCACTCGAGCTCGACAAGGAGGTCCGGCATGGCGCGGAATCGTACGAGAAGCCTCCACCGCTGGCAAGCGCCGAGCCGCCTTACTAGGTTGTAACGCGATGGCGTCCATCCCTGCGCCCCCCCCGCTCACTCTCCCTGGGCCGCTCTCCTGGTGGCAGAAGCCCAAAGTCCGCCGCCGCGTGATCGCGGTCGCGGTGCTCGCGGGCGCCTACGTGGTGGGCCTCTCCTACGGCGCGTGGACGCGGGTGTGTGCCGGCGAGCACTGCCCCAGTATCTCGCGGCTGTATCCCCAGGGGGCCGGCGGGAAGGTCCAGGTCCAAACGTCGAAGATGTACGCGGCGGACGGGCGCCTCATCAGCGAGCTCGGCGCCGAGCGGCGTACCGTGCTGCCGCTCAGCGAGATCCCCACCCCGGTGCGTCAGGCATTCATCGCCACCGAGGACAAGCGCTTCTACGACCACAACGGGATCGACTACTGGCGCATCCTGGGCGCCATCAAGAACGACGTGCTGACGATGAGCTTCGCGCAGGGGTTTTCGACCATCACGATGCAGCTGGCACGCAACATCTTCCCGGAGGAGATCAGCCGCGAGAAGACGCTCACCCGCAAGCTCAAGGAGGCGCGGGTGGCGGTGGAGATCGAGAGCAATTTCCCCAAGGATACGATCCTCCAGTTGTACCTGAACCAGATCAACCTCGGGGCAGGGGCCCACGGCGTCGAGGCGGCGGCGCAGATCTACTTCGGCAAGCACGCGCAGCAGCTCAACGTGGCGGAAGCGGCGACCCTCGCCGCGCTCCCGAAGCTGCCGGCGTTCTACAACCCGCGCACGCACCCGGAGCGCGCCGTGCGCCGGCGCAACGTAGTGCTGGGCCTGATGCGCGACCAGCGCTTCCTCACATCGGAGGAGGCCGAGTTGTGGCAGGCGTACCCCCTCGTGCTCACCGGGAAGCGCACCAATTACGGCGACGTCGCTCCCTACTTCGTCGAGTGGCTGCGCGTGCAGCTCGACGCGCGCTTCGGGCGGGACCTGTACGAGGGCGGCCTGCGCATCTACACGACGCTGGACCTCGACATGCAGGAGGCGGCCGAGCGGGCGGTGCAGTCGCAGCTCGACGCCATCGAGGCCGGGGTCTATTCGAACGGCAAGTTCCCGGGCAAGACCACCTACCGCGAATACCTCGAGTCGTCCAGGGCGGGAGGCGAGGACCACGGCCAGTTCACCAGCTATCTCCAGGGCGCGCTGGTCTCGCTCGAGGCGAACACCGGGTACGTCCGCGCCATGATCGGCGGGCGAGACTTCGACGATTCCAAGTACAACCGCGCCTGGCAGGCGATGCGCCAGCCGGGCTCGACCTTCAAGCCGTTCGTGTACTCGGCGGCCGTGCGGGCGGGCCATCCGGTAACCGAGATGGTCGACGACTCGCCCCTCAACCCGCCGGTGATCCAGCTCGACTCCACGCTGTGGCAGCCCAAGGATGACGACGATACGACGCTTGGTCTGATTCCCATGCGCGAGGGCCTGTACCTGTCGCGTAACCTCGCCACCATCAAGCTCGGCATGGCGCTGGGCGAGCAGACGGTGATCGGCGAAGCCCGACGCTACGGCATTACGTCGGCACTCCCGCCCTATCCGTCCATCCATATCGGCGCCCGGAGCGTACGCCCGATGGAGATCATCGCGGCCTACACGGCGTTCGCCACGCTCGGGACGCGTGCCGAGCCGGTCGGCATTCTGCGGGTGGAAGATCGGCAGGGAAACATCGTGTGGCAGCCCGCGATTCGCCGTGAGCCGGTCATGGATCCGGAGCATACCTGGCTGATGGTGGATATGATGAAGGACGTGATCCGCCGCGGTACAGCGTTCACCGCCGTCTGGAAGGCCGGGTTCACGCTCCCCGCGGCTGGCAAGACGGGCACCACCGACGATTACACCGACGCCTGGTTCATCGGCTACACCCCCGAGCTCGTCACCGGCATTTGGGTAGGCTACGACATTCCGCAGCGCATCCTCGAGCACAACGCGGGCGGGGGTAAGATCGTCGCGCCCGCCTGGACCGCGTTCATGCGCGATGTCTATGATCGCCGACCCGCTCCGCCCGATTGGGAACGACCCGACTCGCTCATTACGCGCGAGGTGGACTGGTCGAACGGCTATCTCGCCACACCCTTCTGTCCCCAGGAAGTGCGACACTGGGACTGGTTCTACCCGGGCACCGAGCCGACCCAGGCCTGTCCGGTGCACGCGCCGTTCGGCATCGGGGTTTCGCCGTGAACGGCGGTGAGTGGTGAGCGGTGAGCGGCGTCCGCCTACCGCTTGCCGCTCACCGCTTACCGCACTCCGATGCTACGCGTCCGCGCTCGAACGGTCTTCCCCGTAACGGCGCCACCGATTTCGGACGGCGCCGTTCTCGTTGACGATCGCGGCACCATCGCCGCCGTCGGCCCGCATCCGCGCGTGCCCACGCCGCGGGGAGCCCGGGAGCTCGACTTTCCTCAAGCCAGTCTCGTTCCCGGCCTCGTCAACACACACACGCACCTCGAGCTGACTCACCTCGCCGGCAAGAATTCGGAGCGCGACTTCGCGGCGTGGATCCGCACGCTCCGCGCCCTCAAGGACGCCACCACCCCGGAAACGTTCTTGCGTTCGGCGGAGCTGGGGGTGCGCGACGCGTGGGCCGCCGGCGTCACTTGCGTCGCTGACACGGGAAGCACAGGTGCGTCGCTCGAGGCGCTGGCGCGGCTCGGCGGGCGCGGGATCTACTACCAGGAGGTCTTCGGTCCCGACCCCGCGCACTGCGCCGCGAGCATGGCCGAGCTGGAGCATGCCCTCGCCCGACTTAGCCCCTTAGCCTCTTCGCCCCTTAGCCTCGGCGTTTCTCCGCACGCACCGTACACCGTGAGCGAGCCGCTGTATCGGGCCGTCGCCGACCTGGCGCGGCGTGAAGGGTGGCCGGTTGCGGTGCATCTCGCCGAGTCACTCGCGGAGACCGAGTTGGTGCGCGACGGGACGGGCCCGTTCGCGGAGACATTGCGTGCACGCGGCATCCCGCTCACTCCGTGCGGCCGCTCGCCCGTCGAGTACCTCGTGCAACTTGGCGTCGTGCAACGTGGAACAGCTTGTCTCTGCATCCACTGCGTGCAGGTGGACCAGCGGGATGTCGAACTGCTGTGCGACGCTGGCGCGAGCATCGCTCACTGTCCCCGCTCCAACCGGGCTCACGGGCACGGGACGGCTCCCCTCGCCGCGTTCCGGCGGGCCGGCCTGCGCGTCGGCCTGGGCACCGATTCGGTGGTGAGCGTTGAGGACTCGAGTCTCTGGGCCGAGGCGGCGGCAGCCGGACTGGACGGCGAGGACGCGCTGCGGATGTTGACGATCGAAGGAGCCCGGGCCCTCGGGCTCGAGGGTGAGATCGGGTCGCTGGAGGTTGGGAAGGCGGGAGATCTTGCGGTTTTTCCCTCGGCCGCCCTCTCCCGCCCTCTGCCGCCCTCTGCCGCCTTGTTGACTGTCGTCGCCGGACGCGTAGTTCACGGATAGATTCTGGCCCCATGAAGACCCAACGCCACGCGGCCATTCTGAAGATCGTCCGGTCGGGGAAGGTCGCGAGTCAGGAACAGCTGCGTGAGCTGCTCCGGGCCGAGGGGTTCGACGTCACCCAGGCCACCCTGTCCCGGGACATCCGCGAGCTGGGCCTCGCCAAAGTAGCGGCGCCGGACGGCGGGTCGCATTACGCGCCGCCACTCGAGGCGGGCGGGGGGATACGGCCGCATCTCGGACAGCTGCTCCCCACCGTGCTGGTGTCAGTCGACGGCGTGGGGCCGTTGCTGGTGGTGAAGACGCCCGCCGGCGGCGCCCAGGGGCTCGGCCTGGCCATCGACGCCGCCGGGTGGACCGAGATCATCGGGACGATCGCGGGCGACGACGCCGTGCTCGTCATCACCAAGAGCGAGCGCGCCCGTCGCGCCGTGCAGACGCGTATTAAGGAGCTGGCCGGAATTCCCGATTAAAACTGTGGCGGGCATGCACCTTCCAGCCCGCGCTGACACGGCGTACTGTTGACGCCCCATTTCCGCCACGAACCAGGAGGCGACGTGAACTCGGTGACCCCCGTAACCCGTATCCGGCTGCTGGCGGCATGCGCCGCGGCGGCTCTGCTGGCCGTGCCGCATCCGGCCCTCGCTCAAGCTGCCTCAGGAAGTGCCACGGCGCGCCTCAACACGCTCACTCCCGAAGAACGCACCGCGGGCTGGCGCCTGCTGTTCGACGGCCACTCCACGGTCGGCTGGCGGGGGTGGAAGATGGACACGATCCCGTCGGGGTGGGGCGTGCGGGAAGGCGCGCTCACCCGGGTGCGACCGGCCGCGGACATCATCACTACGGAGAAGTTCAAGAACTTCGAGCTCACGCTCGAGTGGAACGTGTCGCCCAAGGGCAACAGCGGGATCTTCTATCGCGCGAGCGAGGACCCCGGCGACGACGCCATCTACTGGAGCGCTCCGGAGATGCAGGTGCTCGACGACGCGGGGCACGCCGACGGCCAGTCGCGCTTGACGGCCGCGGGCGCCGACTACGGGCTGTACCCCTCGCCCGCCGGCGTCGTGAAGCCGGCGGGTCAGTGGAATGCGGTGCGTCTGGCGGTGAACGGGAACCACGTGGAGCATTGGCTCAACGGCGTGAAGGTGGTGGAGTACGAGCTCTTGAGCCCCGATTGGGAAGCGAAGGTCAAGGCCAGCAAGTTCGCAGATCACCCGCGGTACGGCCGCAACGCCGAGGGCTACATCGGCCTGCAAGAGCACGAGTTCCGCGTGGCCTTCCGCAACATCAAGATCCGGGTGTTGCCGTGAGCGTGCGGGCCAGGTTGTCGACGATGATGTTCCTCCAGTTCTTCATTTGGGGCGCCTGGTACACGACGATCGCGGTGTACATGACGCACCACGGGATGGGGACGCTGACACACTGGCCCTATACAGTGAACCCGATCGCGGCCATCGCCGCGCCGTTCTTCCTGGGACTCGTCGCCGACCGCTACTTCGCGACCGAGAAAGTGCTGGGGGTCCTCCACCTGCTGGGCGGCGTGGTCATGTTCCTGGTGCCGCAGGCGACCGGCGCACCGACGGTGTTCATTCTTCTCCTGCTGCTCTACAACCTCTGCTACATGCCGACGCTCGGTCTCGCGAACAGCCTCGCGTTCCATCACATCCAGTCGCAGGAGCAGCAGTTTCCGTACATCCGCGTGTTTGGCACAGTGGGCTGGATCGTGGCGGGACTCTTCATCAGCTGGGTGCTCAGTCCGCTGTCGGGCGCGGTCGCAGAGCAAACGCGGCTCCCGGTCTACACCACCGCCACGGCGAGTATCATCCTGGGACTCTTTTGCTTCACACTGCCGCACACGCCGCCGCCCGGGGCGGGGCAGCGCGTCTCGCTGCGCAGCATCGTCGGACTCGACGCGCTGGGGCAGCTCGGCGACCGCGCCTTCTACGTCTTCATCACGGCGTCGTTGCTGCTCTGCATCCCGCTCGCGGCCTACTACAACTTCACCCAGATCTTCCTGGGCGACGCCGGCGTCACGAAGATCGCGGCGACGCAAACGTGGGGCCAGATCTCCGAAACGGGCTTCATGCTGCTCATGCCGCTGTTCTTCGCGCGGCTCGGCGTCAAGAAAATGCTGCTCGTGGGCATGGGCGCCTGGGTCCTGCGCTACGCCCTCTTCGCGCTCGCGGCGCCGGCCGCCGTCTTCCCGCTCATCTTCATCGGCATCCTGCTGCACGGCGTCTGCTACGACTTTTTCTTCGTCACCGGCCAGATCTACGTGGACAAGAAGTCGACGCCGGCGGTGCGCGGCCAGGCGCAGGGATTCCTGGTGCTCGTCACCTACGGCGTCGGCATGCTCATCGGCGCGCAGGTGGCGGGCAACGTGTACAAAGCGCTGCTCGGCGGCGCGGGCAGCTTGACGCTCGCGCAGTGGCCCGGCTTCTGGGTGTTGCCCGCTGGGTTCGCCGCGGTCGTCCTGCTCTTTTTTGCAGCACTGTTTCGCCCGGGGGGTGCGCGCGCGCCCGCGCCCGTGGCGGCCGACTGAGGAGGGACGCATCATGTCACGCAAACGCATCTCGAGACGCAAGTTCGTCGGCGACGTGGGCGCCGGCGTCGCCTTCACCATCGTGCCCCGGCACGTGCTCGGCCGAGGGTTTCGCGCCCCGAGCGACAAGCTCAACATCGCGTGCATCGGCGTGGGCGGGATGGGCGCGAACGACGTGAAGGGCGTGGGGAAAACGGAGAACATCTACGCGCTGTGCGACGTGGACGAGCACCAAGGGGCACCCTCTTTCACGGCATTCCCCAAGGCCAAGCGGTTCAAAGATTTTCGGGTGATGCTCGAGAAGGAGGGTAAGAACATCGACGCCGTCACCGTCTCGACCCCCGACCACGTCCACGCCGTGGCCGGGATGATGGCGATGAAGCTGGGCAAGCACACCCGCATCCAGAAGCCGCTGGCGCGTACGCTGTGGGAGGTACGCCAGCTGGTCGAAACGGCCCGCAAGACCAAGATCGCCACCCAAATGGGGAACCAGGGCCACGCCGGCGAGGGCACGCGGCAGATCCGCGAGTGGGTCGAGGCCGGCGCCATCGGCACGGTGCGCGAGATCCAGCTCTGGACCAACCGGCCGATCTGGCCGCAAGCGATCGAGCGGCCGCTCGAAGAGTACTACACGCCGCCCTGGATCGACTGGGACCTGTGGCTCGGTCCCGCGCCCACGCGCCCCTACCACCCCGCGTACGCCCCGTTCAAGTGGCGCGGCTGGTGGGACTTCGGCACCGGCGCCCTGGGCGACATCGCCTGTCACTCGATGGACGCGTCGTTCTGGGCGCTCGACCTGGGCTACCCGACGCGGATCGAGCCGGAGTCGACCAAGCTCTTCAGCGAGAGCGCGCCCGCGGTTTCGCGCATCACGTACACCTTCGCGGCGAAGGGGAATCGCCCCGAGGTGAAGGTCGTGTGGCGGGACGGCAGTCTCTACCCCTCGCGTCCCAAGGAAGTCGCGGACCCGGCGGCGTGGCCGTTCGATACCAGCGGCCAGCTGTGGATCGGGGACCAGGGCAAGCTCGTCGCCGGGATCTACGGCGAGGATCCGCGCCTGCTGGACGAAGCCCGTCAGGCCGAGCTCACCGCCCACCCTCCGGCGCAGAAGTACCCGCGCCTCGAGAGCGTTTACGCCGAGTGGATTGCGGCGTGCAAGGGCGGCACGCCCGCCGGCTCGAACTTCCCCGGCCATGCGGGCCCGCTCACCGAGATGGTACTGCTGGGCAATCTCGCGGTGCGCACGGCCCAGGTGCTCGAGATCGACTCGCACTCGGGCGAGATCGCAAATACCAAGATCCCGGCGGAGTACGTGCGCTCGGAGTACCGCGCGGGATGGAGCGTGTAGGGCCGGTAGGCCGTTGGGGCTGGGGTGGGGTGGGTCGTAGGGGCGCAGCATGCTGCGCCCCTACGTGCTGGACGACGGTAGATTCCTCAGGTATGGACGCACGTGACTGGGCACGATGCTAGCGGGCCTGAGCGACACGCTCAGTCACAATCCCCTGCTCGCGCTCGTGACGCTGTTCGGGGCCGGACTCGTCACGAGCCTGACCCCGTGCATCTATCCGATGATCCCGATCACCGCCGGGATCATCTCAGGGGCGAGCGCGGGGTCGCCGTCGCGGGCCCGCACGGCAAGACTCACACTCACCTACGCCGCCGGCCTCGCGCTCTTCTACGCGATCCTCGGCCTCCTCGCCGGCCTCACGGGCTCCCTGTTCGGTACCGTCAGCGCGAACCCCTGGGCGCGCTTCGCCATTGGGAACCTGCTGCTCGTCTTTGGCCTTGCCATGCTGGACGTGTTCCCGGTAGCGGCGCCGCAGCGCCTCATGCAGTGGGCCGGGCACGCCTCGGGGGGCTCGTACACGGGCGTATTCCTGCTCGGTGCGACCTCGGGGATCGTGGCGGCTCCGTGTGGCGCACCGGCCTTCGCCGCCGTGCTCACATGGGTGGCGACTACGCGCAGCGGCACACTGGGGTTCGTGTATCTCCTCGTGTTCTCGCTGGGCATGACCGCCCTGCTGGTGGTCGTCGGGCTCTTTTCTGGGACGCTCGCCGCGCTGCCGCGGGCGGGCGCGTGGATGGCGTGGATCAAGAAGGCCGCCGGTGTGATCCTACTCGGGATGGCGGAGTACTACTTCGTTCAAGCGGGGATGGTGTGGTGATGAGATACAGGTTGATCGTGGGGTTCGCGCTGGTCGCCGGCATCGCGCCGCTCCGGGCGCAGGACGTCGGTCTTGCCGTCGGCGCCAGGGCCCCGACCGTGGCCGTGGAGGACCTCGACGGCAAGCCGGTGGACCTGGGCCGTTACGTCGGCAAGCACCCGGTGCTGCTCGAGTTCTGGGCCACGTGGTGCCCGTTGTGCCAGGCGCTCGAGCCCGCCCTCAAGGCGGCGCACGCGCGCTACGGCCGCGCGGTGCAGTTCGTCGCCATCGGTGTGGGCGTGAACCAGACGCCGGCCTCGATCCGGCGTCACCTCGCGGAACACCCCCTGCCGTTCCCGGTGCTGTTCGACGCCGGGGGAGCCGCGGTGCGCGCCTATCAGGCGCCCACGACGTCGTACATCGTCCTGCTGGACAAGGCCGGGAAGGTCACGTACACGGGCGCGGGCGCGGAGCAGGACGTCGCGACCGCGCTCGCGCGTGTGGCCGGGAATTAGCCGCCTACTCTCCCTCGGCGGCCTTGGGCGTGATCCGATCGATCGCCCCCGCCAGGTCCTTGTACGACTGCGGGTCGATCTCTCGGAACGGCGCCATCTTGTAGGCGATCTTGCCGTCCGGCCCCACCACAAACAGGTTGCGGTTGTCCAGCCCGAACTTGGGGTTGTGGGCGCCGTAGGTCTTGCCGAGCACACCGCCCGAGTCGCTCGCAAACAGGAACGGGAACTCGTCGTCCTTGGACCACGACGCGAGCGCCTCGACCGGGTCCGTGCTGATCCCGATGAGGACCACGCTGCGCCCGTCGTGAAACAGCTGTGCGTACTGATCACGGTACGCATGCATTTGGATCGTTCAGCCCTTGGTTCGCGCCTTGTAGAAGAAGGCGAGGACGACCGTTTTGCCCTTGAAATCGCTTAGATGGACGGGGGTCTTGAGGACGCCGTACCGGGTCCCGCCCGGGAGCGTGAAGTCGGGCGCTTCCGCCCCCACCGCCAGCTCGGCAGCAGGTGCCGCCGCCTGCTGCGCGCGCGCCCCCGGCGCGGCGAGCGTCGTCAGCAGCGGGGCGACGAGGGTGAATGTGAGACGCTTCATGTGGTCTTCTCCTCCTCTTTGTGTGTGGCCCTCCTCAAGTTACGCGCGGCCTGTGCGCGGCGTCAGGCTTCGAGTTGCCCCGCGCGGCGCGTCGAGCCCGGCGCGCGAGGGCGAGCATAGCCGTCCCGAAGGCGAGCAGCACCAGCCCCCACACCAGGTTGATCGGCACCCCGGTCGGGGCCGTACCGGGCTCGCCGAGCGTCGCGCCGCCGTAGGCGGCGAGCAGCACGCCGATCACGGCGAAGAGCGTGCCTACGGGGATCCGCAAGTCGAGTCCCATCGCCGCTCCCTCCGACCTCGGACTAAAAGAAGATCACGTTGAGCACGACGGCGCCTGCGAGCACCACCAGCGCCAGCGTCGCCGGTCGCTCGTACCACCGTGTCACGTCGTCGATCGGCTTGGCCGTGAGGCCGTACACCAGACCGCGCAGCTCTTCGGGCGGACGGGGTCGCGTGGCGAGGCTCATCACAATGGTCACTCCGAAGCAGGTGAGCCAGGCGACGATGGCGGTCCAGAACGTTTGCGCGAGCTCGCTGGGATAGATCGTCACGATCCCGAAGTAGCCGCCCTTCACGCCCACCGCCGCGCCCGCCGGCAGGGACAGCCCGTGGTGGATCGCAGCCGCGAGCGTGCCGGCCAGGAGGCCGCTGAACGCGCCGTGGCCCGTGGCGCGCTTCCAGAACATCCCCAGCGCGAACGTCGCGAACAGCGGCGCATTCACGAACGCGAACACGAGCTGGAGGAAATCCATGATGTTATTGAACGACGCGGCCACGTAGGCCGCCGCGACCGAAATCGCGACCCCGAACACCGTGGCGAACCGGCCCATGGCCAGGTAGTGCGCGTCCGGCGCGCCCGGCCGGACGTAGCTCTGGTATAAATCGTACGTCCAGACCGTGTTGAACGCGGTCACATTCCCCGCCATGCCCGACATGAACGAGGCGAGCAGGGCCGTGAGGCCGAGCCCGAGCAGCCCGGCGGGGAAGAAGTGCACGAGCATCATCGGCGTGGCGAGATCATAGTCGAGCACGACGCGACCGCGCGCGTCGCGCAGGGGCTCTCCGGTGCGCGCGTCGCGCTTCGGCGGCACGAGGCCAGACGCTGGCGCGGAGGTCGGGGAGGTTGGGGAGGTTGGGGAGGCCGTGACGGCGGCCGGGCCCGGCTCACGCACGCTGCTCGCCGAGCTCACGACCAGCGCCAGCATGCCGGGGACGATCACCAGGAACGGGAACAGCATCTTCGGCACCGCCGCGATGAGCGGCGTGCGCCGGGCCGCGGTCATCGAGTTCGCCGCCATGGCGCGCTGGACCACCAGGAAGTCCGTACACCAGTAGCCGAACGACAGCACGAACCCCAGCCCCATGACCAGGCCGAACCATTCGACGCCCACCGGGTTCGCGGACGCGCTCCCCATGAACGTCCAGCTCCGCGTGTAGGCACCCGCTGCGTATCCGTTGGCCGTCGCGACGCCGGCCAACCGATCAGCGAGTCCGGCCCAGCCGCCGACGTCGCGCAGCCCGAGGAACACGAGCGGGGCGAAGCCGAACACGATGAGGAAGAACTGCAGCACTTCGTTGTAAATGGCGCTGGTGAGGCCGCCGAGGAAGATGTAGGCGAGCACGATCCCGGCCGCCACCAGGATGCTCAGGTCGAAGCTCCATCCGAGCAGCAGGTTGAGCAGCTTGCCCATGGCGTACAGTGAGATGCCGGAGGAGAACACCGTCATGACGGCGAACGAGATGGCGTTCAGGGCCCTGGTCTTTTCGTCGAACCGGAGCTTCAAGTACTCCGGGACCGAGCGCGCCCGCGAGCCGTAGTAGAACGGCATCATGAACAGGCCCACGAACACCATCGCTGGGATGGCGCCGATCCAGTAGAAGTGGCTCGTCGCGATCCCGTACTTGGCACCCGAGGCACCCATCCCGATCACTTCCTGCGCGCCGAGGTTGGCCGAAATGAACGCCAGGCCGGTCACCCAGGCGGGGATCGAGCGCCCCGAGAGAAAGAAGTCCTCGCTCGTATGGACGTAGCGCCGGAGCATCGCGCCGATGCCCAGCACGAATCCGAAGTACAGCAGCATCACGGCGTAGTCGAT
>WNFX01003673.1_pt1 | contig 29145 bp, 28 predicted proteins | sample 5400111 | NCBI WGS metagenome assembly WNFX01 (sample SAMN13153363, study PRJNA577476) | soil metagenome | isolation source: 40 cm soil or saprolite under grassland replicate 1 | place: USA:California | collected 2016-06-15 | reverse complement strand
CACGCCACGACGCGCCAAACACCCATTTCCCATCGCCCCGCCGATCGAGCCGATGCTGGCCAAGTTGGCTGAGGCGCTGCCCCAAGAGGGGACCTTTCTCTTCGAGCCCAAATGGGACGGGTTCCGCGCGATCGTGTTTCGCGGCGCCTCGGACGTCTATATCCAGAGCCGCGACCTGAAGCCGCTCGACCGTTATTTCCCGGAATTGCACCACACGCTGCTCGAGCAGCTGCCTAAAGGCAGTGTGATCGATGGCGAGATCGTGATCGCGACGCCGCGCGGTCTCGACTTCGACGCGCTGCAGATGCGGCTGCACCCGGCCGCCTCGCGCGTGGCAAAGCTCGCGCAAGAGACGCCGGCCAGCTTCGTCGCCTTCGACCTCCTCGCCTCCGGGGGGCGCGACCGTATGGCCGCGTCGCAAAACGAGCGACGGGCGCTCTTGGAGCAGCTGTTCGCGAAGTTAGCTGCGCCGCTCCATCTCACGCCGATGACGCAAGACCGGGGCCTCGCGGCCACGTGGCTCGAACAGTTCGAGGGCGCGGGCCTGGATGGCGTCATCGCCAAGGCCGCGGCGCTCACCTACCAGCCCGGCAAACGCGCGATGATCAAGGTCAAGCACGCGCGTACCGCCGACTGCGTGGTGGCGGGATTCCGCTGGCACAAAACGGGGCAGGAGGCGGTCGGCTCACTACTGCTCGGCCTGTACGATGACCGCGGCACGCTGCAACACGTCGGCGTGACTTCGTCGTTCACGATGACGATGCGCAAACAGCTCGTGAAAGAGCTGGCCCCGCTGCGGAAGCAGGCCTTGGCGAAGCACCCGTGGCGGGAATGGGCGCAAGCGGACGCGCGCAGTGGCCGCATGCCCGGCGGGCAGAGTCGCTGGAGCGCCGGCAAGGATCTCTCCTGGGAGCCGCTGCGCATCGAGCGCGTGTGCGAGGTGAAATACGACCACTTGCAGGGCGACCGCTTCCGCCACGCCGCGACCTTCCTGCGCTGGCGACCGGACAAGCGGCCCGCCGTCTGTCGTTACGACCAGCTCGAGGTCGCGCGTCCCTACCAGCTCGCCAAGGTCTTCTCGTCGGGGTCGAGGCGCTCCTGACGGGGCCGGAGCTTCGGCGGCACGTGCTGCAGGTTCACCCGGATCCGCGTCCAGGTGGACGAGCGGCCGCGCATCGAATCGACCAGCACGTCGGCAGGCTCGAGATGCTTCGCCGCTTTCGGGTGACGCGCCTTCCAACGTTTGAGCCCCGCGAGCGCGTCCTGCTTGCGCTTGGCCCGCGCGATCTCGATCAACGGGTGCTTGGCTGCGCGGGCCCTGGACGGTTGCACGCGCGGGGGCTCGCCACGCTGCTTCTTGAAGTGCGGCGGCCACGGCGCGTCACCCAGCCCGGCGCGCTCGTGCCGCGCCGATAGCTCAAGCAAGCCCGCCAGCGATCCGGGGGCCCCGTCTATCCCCACGTGGCGATCGCCCAGCTTGGCGAAGCGCTTGGGCATGGTGGCGAGCGTGAAATCGGCCGGGTCGGCGCTCGCCACTTCGTCCCAGCTGAGCGGCGCCGAGACCCGCGCATCGGGCGTCGGCCGCACCGAGTAGGCGGAGGCCACGGTACGGTCTTTGGCGTTCTGGTTGTAGTCCACGAACACACCGTGGCGCTCTTCCTTCCACCACTTGCTCGTCGCGAGCGTGGGCGCGCGGCGCTCCACCTCGCGCGCCAGCGCCAACGCCGCGCGACGGACTTCGTCAAAGGTCCAGCGCCGTTCGATGCGCACGAGGACGTGCATACCGCGCGAGCCCGACGTCTTCGGCCAGCCGGTGAGCCCGAAGTCGCCAAGCGCGGCTTGGACCACGCGTGCCACGGCGCGCACCTGCGGCCACTTCACGCCGGGCACTGGATCCAAGTCCACGCGCAGCTCGTCGGGATGGTCCAAGTCCTCGGCGCGCACCGGGTGCGGGTGCAGCTCCAGGCAGGCGAGGTTGGCGAGCCACACGAGCGCGGCGGCGTCGCGCGGCACGACCTCCTCCGCCGTGCGGCCGGAGGGAAAGCGCAGCGTGACGACCTCGATCCACGGTGGGCGTGATTCCGGCGCGCGTTTCTGATAGAAGAACTCACCGGTGATGCCGTTGGGGTAGCGCACCAGCACGTTGGGCCGGCCGCCAGCCCCACGCAGCGCTCCCTCGGCCACGGTGAGGTAGTAGCGCACCAGATCGAGCTTCGTGTACTTGGGCTTCGGGATGAGCACTTTGTTGGGGTTCGAGACGGCGATCTCGTGCCCCGCGACGACGATCGGCTCGGGTTCGACACTCGTGCGCGTCGGTACCTTGCGGCGCAGTCCGGGCATAGCTTGAAAGAATATATGTCGCCAGGTCACCAGATCTTCCTGCTCTCGCCGGCCAACTGCGCGGGCAAGCGCGCCGGGTTTTTACTGCGGAAGGAGGCCCGCTCGGCGCTGGCGCAGCGCCTGCGATCGGAACAAGGTGCGACCATCGGCGAGGTCTTCACCTTCATGAGCGGGCTGTATTTTCGGGGCAAGCTGGCCTACGCGTTGGCGTTCGCCAAGCCGCCGCACGACTGCGGTGGCGTTCAGGTCATCGTGCCGGGCCGCGGTCTCTGTCCTCCCCGAACGATCATCGATCTCGCCGGGTTACGAGCGATCGCCCGGATTCCGGTCGATCCGGGCGATCGGCGCTACACCCACCCGTTACAGCGCGATGCCGCTCGCCTGGCCGAGCGCCTGCACCCGACAGACGCCGTCGTCCTGCTCGGCAGCATCGCGACGGCGAAGTACTTGGAGCCCCTGAAACAGGTGTTGGGACCGCGCCTGCGTTTTCCCCGGGAGTTCATCGGGCGGGGAGACATGAGCCGAGGCGCGCTCATGCTCCGGTGCGCCGCCGAGGGCCGCGAGCTGACATACATCTGACGAGCCCCTTGGACGGCTGCGCGACTCGAAGGCCGGCATAGTGGTTGTAGGGCGGCCTCCTGGAGGACCTGGCGAAGGGGTGAATCCGGCGTGTCGATTCCGGGGCCCCTCGTTCGACGCTTCTATGGAGCCGGGATGGCCCGGCGCACCCGAAACCAGAAGGGACCGAGCACAATGCGATTCATGATGCTGGTGATCCCGAAGGGGTACGAGAAGGCGGCAGCGGACTTCGCGCCGCCGGCCGACCTCGTCGCCAAGATGACGAAGTACAACGAGTCCCTCACCAAGGCCGGCGTCCTGCTCGGGCTCGACGGGCTGCAGCCACCCGCCACGGGCGCCCGCGTACGCTTCTCCGGTGACAAGGCCAAGGTGACCGACGGGCCGTTCACCGAGGCGAAGGAGGTACTCGGCGGCTACTGGATGATCCAGGTGAAGTCCCGGGCCGAAGCGATCGAATGGGCGAAGCGCGCGCCCATGCTGGACGGCGACATTATCGAAGTGCGCCAGGTGCAGGAGATCTCGGACTTTCCACCCGACGTTCAGAAGGCTGCGGGGAGGTAAGCCACGCCTGCCTGCGACTGCACCATCAGCACTGGCCGACGTGGGAAGGGGAGTGCGAGATTCATCAACTAGTATTTCCTCGCACCGAGGAATGCGTAGATTGTCCGCCGTCATTCGTTGGGCACGTCATGAAAGGAGTCAGTCATGAGCGGTGTACGGGTGCTGGTGGGTACCCGCAAGGGTGCGTTCATCCTGGCAGGGGACGGCAAGCGCAAGCAGTGGAACGTGAGCGGCCCGCACTTCGCGGGCTGGGAGATTTATCACATGAAGGGATCGCCCGCCGATCCGAATCGGCTGTACGCGTCACAGACGAGCGGGTGGTTCGGACAGATCATCCAACGCTCCTGCGACGGCGGCAAGACGTGGGAGACGCCGGGAGGTGTGTTGGAAAAGACCCCGGAAGGCTTCCCCAAAGGCGAGAGCAACAAGTTCGTCTACGACGCGTCCCCGGAGACCGGCAAGCCCCTCACCACGCACCAGTGGTACGACGGCACACAGCACCCGTGGGAGTTCAAGCGCGTCTGGCATCTCGAGCCGTCGCTGACCGATCCGGATGCGGTCTACGCCGGCGTGGAAGACGCGGCGCTGTTTCGCTCGAGCGACGGCGGCAAGACGTGGCAGGAGCTCGCCGGGCTGCGCGGTCACGGTACGGGGCCCAAGTGGCAGCCGGGCGCCGGCGGCATGTGCCTCCACACCATCCTGCTCGATCCCGCCAACCCGCGCCGGATGTACGTCGCCATCTCTGCCGCGGGCGCGTTCCGCACCGACGACGGCGGCAAGACGTGGAAGCCGATCAACCGCGGCCTGCACTCGCAGTACATCCCCGATCCGAACGCCGAGGTCGGCCACTGCGTGCACCGCATCGCGCTGCACCGCTCGCGGCCCAACGTGCTGTTCATGCAGAAGCACTGGGACGTCCTGCGCTCGGACGACGCCGGCGACTCGTGGCGTGAGGTCAGTGGGAATCTGCCCACCGACTTCGGGTTCGTGGTCGACGTGCACGCCCACGAGCCGGAGACCATCTACGTCGTCCCCATCAAGAGCGACTCCGAGCATTACGTGGCCGACGGGAAGCTGCGGGTGTACCGCAGCCGCTCCGGCGGCACGGAGTGGGAGGCGCTCACGCAGGGGCTGCCGCAGCGCGACTGCTACGTGAACGTGCTGCGCGACGCCATGGCCGTCGACTCGCTCGAGCCGTGCGGGGTGTATTTCGGCACGTCGGGCGGGCAGGTGTACGCATCGGCCGATGCCGGCGACAGCTGGGCGCCCATCGTCCGCGACCTTCCCGCCGTACTGTCGGTCGAGGTCCAGACGCTGCCATGATCCGCGTCGTGCTCCCTCCGCACCTGCGAACGCTGGCGCAGGTCAAAGGCGAGGTGCAGCTCGACGTCCCGGGACAGGTCACGCGGACGTCGGTGCTCGATGCGCTCGAGGCGCGCTATCCCATGCTACGGGGGACCATTCGGGACCACGGCACCGCGCAGCGACGGCCGTTCCTGCGATTCTTTGCATGCGAGCGGGACCTGACCCACGACCCGCCTGATGCCCCGCTCCCCGACGCGGTCGCGGCGGGGGCGGAGCCCTTCCTCGTGATTGGGGCGATCGCAGGAGGGTAGTCCTCACCCCCTATGCCCCCTCTCGGTTCCGGAGAGGGGGGACCTATGGCGTTCCCCCTCTCCCGAAGGGAGAGGGGGACAGGGGGTGAGGACCCTTCGGAGAAGGACCTAAACAGGGTATGGAGGCACATTCGTGAGATACATGCTGTTGATCTACCTGGACGAGCAGGCCCTGAGTGAGAGCGAGCGGGAGCAATGCTACCGCGACTCTACGCAGCTGGCCCACCAGCTGGACGTCGCGGGCCAGTATGTCGCCGCGGCCCCGCTCCAGCCCACCGCGACGGCGACCAGCGTCCGGGTCCGGGGGGGCAAGCGCGTGGTGACCGACGGCCCGTTCGCGGAGACCAAGGAGCAGCTGGGCGGCTACTTCCTGATCGATGCGAGCGATCGCGACGAGGCGATCGCCATCGCCGCGCGCATTCCCATGGCCCATCGCGGCACGATCGAGGTCCGGCCGGTCATCCCCATAGCGGATCTGCCAGAGGTGCGATGAAACTGGTACGCTCGCGCGACGGGACCTCGATCGCCTACGATCAGCTGGGCGCGGGACCGCCGGTCATCCTGGTCGACGGCGCGTTCTGCAGTCGGTCGTTCGGGCCGATGCCGAAGCTGGCGCCGCACCTGGCGCGGGACTTCACAGTACTCATGTACGATCGCCGTGGTCGCGGCGACAGTGGCGACACGGCGCCGTACGCGGTCGAGCGCGAGGTCGAGGATCTCGACGCCTTGATTCGCCAAGCGGGGGGATCGGCATGCCTGTTTGCGATGTCCTCGGGCGCGGTCCTCGCCCTCCACGCGGCGGCGAACGGCCTCAGCATCAGGAAGTTCGCGTTGTACGAGCCACCGTTCATGGTCGGGACCCCTGCGCATCTGCCTCCCGCGGACCACCAGGCGCAGCTCGTTCGGCTCATCGCGGAGGGCCGCCGTGGCGATGCGGTCAGATACTACATGAAAGACATCATCGGCATGCCCGGCCTGCTCGTAGCGGTGTTCCGCTTCTTGCCGATGTGGTCCAAGCTCAAGGCGGTGGCCCCCTCACTCCCCTATGACTCGGCGATCATGGGAGACTTCTCGTTACCGGCCAAGCGGGCCGCCTCACTCGCGCTGCCGGCGCTCGTGATCTGTGGCGACAAGAGCATGCCGGTGCTGCGCGAGGCGGCCCAGCGGCTCTCGGAAGTCATCCCAGGCGCGCAACTCCGCAGGCTGCCGGGTCAGACGCATAACGTAGCAGCGGCGGCGCTCGCCCCCGTACTGAAGGAGTTCTTCGTCCCATGAAGAAATTCGCCTCGGTGGCCGCGTACCTCAGGGCGGTCCCGCCCGCCCCGCGAGCCGCTCTCCAGAAGCTGCGCAACACGATCAAGGCCGCCGCGCCCGAGGCGACCGAGGTCATCAGCTACGGAATGCCGTGTTTCAAGTACCACGGAACCCTGCTGTGCTTCGCCGCGTTCAAGGATCACTGCAGTCTCTTCATGAGCACCTACCTCACGAAGACGCTCAAGCAGGAGCTCGCATCGTACCAGACCGCCAAAGGCACCATCCGCTTCACCGTCGACAAGCCCCTCCCCGCGGCGCTGGTACGGAAGCTCGTCAGGGCGCGGATCGCGCAGAACGAGGCCAAGCGATGACGGCGTCCGATGCCCACCGCGCGATCGATGCTGTCTGGCGAATCGAGTCGGCCAAACTCATCGCCGGGCTCACGCGCATCACGGGCGACGTCGGCACCGCGGAGGATCTCGCGCAGGACGCGCTCGTCGCCGCACTCGAGCGCTGGCCGGAGTCAGGCGTCCCGGACAATCCCGGCGCCTGGCTGATGGCCACCGCGAAGCATCGGGCCATCGACCTGTTTCGCCGCGGCAAGCTGCTCGAGCGCAAGCACGTAGAGGTCGGTCACGAGCTGCGCGCCCGGGAACAGAGCCCCGAGCGCGATCTCGACGCGGCGCTCGACGATCACGTCGGCGACGACCTGTTGGGCCTGATCTTCACGACCTGTCACCCGGTGCTCTCGACGGAGGCGCGCGTGGCGCTCACGCTGCGGCTACTCGGGGGGCTCACGACCGACGAGATCGCGCGGGCGTTTCTCGTACCGGAGTCGACGGTCGCACAGCGCATCGTCCGGGCCAAGCGGACCTTGCGCGAGGCACGCGTCCCGTTTGAAGTCCCCCGCGGGGCCGAGCTCACGGCGCGCCTGTCGTCGGTCCTCGAGGTCATCTATCTCGTCTTCAACGAGGGCTACTCGGCGACCGCCGGCGACGAGTGGGTGCGGCCGGCGCTGTGCGAAGACGCGCTCCGGCTCGGCCGGATTCTGGCCGAGCTGGTTCCCGAGGAGCCCGAGGTTCACGGCCTCGTGGCGCTGCTGGAAATCCAGGCGTCGCGCCTGCACGCGCGCGTCGGCCCACGGGGTGAGCCAATTCTGTTGGCCGATCAGGACCGCGCGCGCTGGGACCAGCTGCTCGTCCGTCGCGGGCTCGCAGCGCTCGAGCGAGCCGAGCAGCTCGCCGGCGCCCTCGGTCCCTACGCGCTCCAGGCCGCGATTGCCGCCTGTCACGCGCGAGCGCGCACCCCGGAGGAAACGGACTGGACCCGCATCACAGCGCTGTACGATGCGCTCGCCCAACTCACGCAATCGCCTGTCGTGGAGGTGAATCGGGCGGTGGCGTACACCATGGCATTCGGTCCGGCGGCGGGCCTCGAAATCGTCGATGCGCTGACCGCAGAGCCCGCGCTCGCGAGCTACCACCTTCTGCCGAGCGTGCGGGGCGACTTCCTCTTCAAGCTGGGCCGCTTCGACGAGGCGCGGGCGGAGTTCGAGCGCGCGGCCTCGCTCACGCGCAACGCCCGCGAGCGCCACCTGCTCCTCGCGCGTGCCGCCGCGTGCGCGCGCGGAGCGGCGCCCGACGGTCCAAAGGAGCTTTGATGGCCCCGGCCCCGACGAACGGCAAGATCTGCTACATCGAGATTCCCGCGGTCGACATCCGGCGCTCGGCCGAGTTCTACGCCAAGGTGTTCGGCTGGAAGATCCGGAAGCGCGGAGACGGTTCCACCGCGTTCGACGACGCGACCGGCCAGGTGAGCGGCACGTGGGTGCTGGGGCGACCGGCGTTGTCGCAACCGGGCCTGCTCGTCTACATCATGGTGGACAGCGTGGCCGCGACCATCGACGCCGTCGTTGCCCACGGCGGCGCGCTCGTGCAACCGATCGGCGCGGATGCGCCCGAGATAACCGCGAGGTTCCGGGATCCCGCGGGGAACGTGATCGGCCTGTACCAGGAACCCGCCCGTTAGACCTACGGCAGCACGATGATCGTTCATCTCGTGGACGGCACGTACGAGCTGTTCCGCCAGTTCTACGGCCGGCGTCGCTTCACCAAGGGCGCAGACGAGCCCTTCGGCGCCGTCGGTGGCGTGCTGCATTCGGTATTGGAGCTGATCGAGCAGGGGGCCACCCACATCGGGGTCGCGACCGACCACGTCATCGAGTCCTTCCGCAACGCGCTCTGGTCCGAGTACAAGACGGGGGCTGGCATCGAGCCGGGACTGCTCGCGCAGTTCCACCCGCTCGAAGCCGCCCTCGCCGCCATGGGCGTGGCCGTATGGCCCATGATCGAGCTCGAGGCCGACGACGCGCTCGCCTCCGCGGCCCACATCGCCTCGGCTGATGCGAGCGTGGAGAAAGTCTGCATCTGGACTCCCGACAAGGATCTGGCGCAGTGCGTCCGCGGGGACCGCGTCGTACAGGTGGATCGCAAAGGGCAGCAGGTCCGCAATGCGGCGGGCGTGCGGGAGAAGTTCGGGGTGGATCCCGCGCTGATCCCGGACTTCCTCGCCCTCGTCGGCGACGCGGCAGACGGATATCCAGGCATTCCGGGGATCGGTGCGGTCACCGCGGCCCGGCTCCTGAACCAGCACGGCGTCATCGAGGACTTCCCGCCCACCGTCCTCGGGGGGCAGCGCGATCTGGCGCTGCTGTTCAAGCGTCTGGCGACACTCCGGACCGATGCGCCGCTGTTCCGCGATATGGACGAGCTCAAGTGGCGCGGCCCTACCAGTGAATTCGCCGCGTGCGCCGAGCACTTGGGAGACGCTCGTCTGCTGCGGCGGTGCCGAGCGCTCCTGGACACGGCCATCGAAACGTAAGGTCGATTTCCTAGAGCCTCGTTCGACGTAGGAGGAGAGGCCAGATTCAAGAGGAGAGGCCGCCACGGCTCACTGAGGAGGTGCACATCATGACCGCCCCGAACGTCGTCGCGAAGTGGTCGAGCTGGGCCCCGCGGCTGCTCAGCGTGCTCCGCATCTTCACCGCGTTCATCTTCATTCAGGCCGGCACGATGAAGCTCGTCGCCTTCCCGATCGGGATGCCTCCAAACGGAGCCACCGCCACGCCGCTGTCCGAGTTTTGGATCGCCGGCGTCCTCGAGGTCGTCGGCGGGGCCTTCCTGCTCCTCGGCCTGTTCACACGTCCGATCGCCTTTGTGCTGGCCGGCGAGATGGCGGTGGCCTACTTCCAGTTCTCGGCTCCTCTGGGGTTCTGGCCCATCGCCAACAACGGCGTCCTCCCGGCGCTGTGCTGCTTCGTCTGGCTCTACATCTCGGCCGCGGGCGCGGGGCCGTGGAGCCTGGATGCCAAGCGGGGGAGGTAAGCCGCTCGATCGCTCCATCGTCGAGGGCCCGCTCGCTCGAGCCGTCTGGATGCTCGCCTGGCCCACGATGCTGCAGAATCTCATCGGCGGACTCCAGGGCATGGTCGATCACGCCCTGGTGGGTCATTTCGTGGGGTACGCCGGCAACGCCGCCATCGGCGTAGCCATCCAGATCTTCATCGTCGTAATCGTGTTCGTCATGTCGGTGTTCAGCGGGATGGGGGTCCTCGTGGCTCGCTTCGCCGGAGCCAACGAGCCAGAGAAGGTCAATCGTACCGTCTACCAGGCCTTCCTCGCGGCGCTGGCGCTCTGGGGATTGCTGCTGGCGCCGCTGGGCTGGTTCCTCGCGCCCTCGCTCCTTGGCGTGGTGAACGCTGCACCCGCGGTCCGCACCGAGGCGTTGCCGTTCCTCCGGATCATGTTCGTCGGCAGCATCGGGATGCTGCTCTTCTTCATGGTCGGGGGAGCCCTGCGGGCGGCAGGCGACGCGCGCACGCCGCTGCGGTTGGGCGTGCTGCTCACCGTGCTGAACATCGCATGCAACGTGGCATTCATCACGGGGATGGGACCGTTCCCCCGTTTGGGCACTGCCGGCGCCGCGGTCGGCACCACGGTGGCGGGCCTCGCGATCAGTGGCGTCGCCGTGTACTTGTTGCTCTCGGGAAGGCTGCCGGTCGTGTGGCACCGCGGTATGGACTGGCGGCCCGACTGGGGCATCATCCGGGCGCTGTTCCGCTTCGGCCTCCCGACCGGGTTCCAGGGGATCGCGATGAACGTCGCGGGTGTGTTGCTGCTGCGGTTCATCGGCTCGCTGGCGCAGAGCGCCGAGGCCCAGGCCGCCTATGCGGTCGGCTATACCGAGCTGTTCTCGTTCATCACGTGGACGTCGGTGGGGTTGATGGGCGCAGCGGCCGCAGTCGCGGGTCAGAACCTGGGAGCGGGCCGCCCCGACCGCTCGGTGCACGGCGTGCACGTCGCCGCGGGACTCGGGCTCGGCGTCGCAGGGGCGATCGGCCTGCTGTTCATCACGACCCCGCGCGCCCTGCTGGGGCTGTTCGGTATGACCGACCCGGTCGTCGTCGGCCTCGGAGTGCAGCTGCTCGGCTTCCTTAGTATGTCGGGGCTCTTCGTCACCGTCGCGCTCACCTACACCGGAGGCCTCCAGGGCACGGGCGACACTCGCTCACCCCTGTTCATCTCGATCGTCTCCCAGGTCGTCGTGCCGCTCGGCCTGTGCGCGCTCTTCCAAGCGACGCGCGGCTTGCGCCCCGCCGATATCTGGACGGCCATCTTACTGGGCCACATGACGCGCTGCGCGCTGAGCGTCCTGCGGTTCCGCCAGGGGAAGTGGCGCAGCATCCAGGTGGAGGTGGCGTCCGCACACTCCTAACCCCAACCCCGGGACGCGGGGCCTCCAGGCACCGCCGGGCCGCGGCGCACGAAGCAGTCAACCTCTGACGAATCGCCTGTATATGGCGTCGCCTTCCGCCAGGAACGCTTCCAGCCGCGCCCCAACAGGTAGCGAGCCGTGACGCCACCAAATGAGTTCCCTCTGGGCACCCGCCAGCGAGTGTCCGAGGTGGGCCACGAAGTAGGCACGAATCTCAGGTGTGAAGAGCGCCCCGACTGCTGCGGCATCGTCGCCGGCAAGTACGTATACTCGAGCGAACTCAGAGGTGGTGCCGGCCCAGAGGGCACGCTCGTCGGGTCGAGCGAGCCAGCTCAAGAGCCAATCCGCGCCTCGTGTCCACAGGTCCTTGGGCGTGAGGGAGAACTTCGGGAAGACCGCATCCGGGGTCTCCCACAGGACGGCACGGATTCGAGACGGCCACTCTCTGTGGGTGCTGGGGTACCACTCATATTCGAAGGCCGTGAACGTACGACCGCCGTACATGCCGGTGATCGTGAATCCCCAGCGACGGCGATCCCCTTCCAAGAAGAGGTCGAGGGTGGAGGTGGAGGCATGGCGCGTCCATTCCTCTCGGCGCTCCGGCTCAAACTGCAAGCCACGGTCCGTGGCGTAGCGTTGGTGCCTCTTACCCCGCCACGTCCGTCTCGCCCATTGACCGCCGTGGAGCAGCGGGTATAGAGCGACGACGACCAGGGCGGCCAAGCCGTGATCGACGGACATCTCGCTCCTCCGCATGCCCTGGCCCGGATTCGAACCGGGACGCCTTACGGCACTGCCCCCTCAAGACAGCGTGTCTACCAGTTCCACCACCAGGGCGGGTCGCGAAAGCTAGAACTCCGCCGGGTGGTAATCAAGCCGAGCATTTGGCCTCGGGCCCTTCGGGGGATACCTTACACGCCATGGAATTGTGGGTGGCGTTCGCGTTCGGCGCAGCGGTCGGAGCGTTCATCGGTGTCCTGATGGGGCGCTACCGCGCCACCGTCGCCGCTGGTCGTCTCGCCGCCGCCCGGGCGCCCACCCCGCCGCCGGTGCAGCACGTGGTGCTCGACGAAGGCTCCGCCAACGTGTTGAACGCGCTCAACAACCGGCTCGCCGCGATCGGCGCGCTCGCCGACCTGCTGCACGGCAGCCCGCTCGACCCCGAGCGCGCCCGCGCGCTCATGATGCTGCACGGCGAGGTGCGGCGGGCAGCGGAGATCACCCAGCACTTCCTCGAACTGGCGCAGCACCCGATCGGCGCGGCCGAGCCGTCGGACGCGTCGATCGTGCTGAACGGCGTGCTGGCCGAGCGCGAGGGCACGCTCAAAGAGCTGGGCGTCAAGCTGGTGCGGAGCATCCCGCACGACCTGCCGATGGTGGGGTGTCCGATGGCGCAGCTCACCGAGATGCTGATGAAGCTGCTCGACTTCTCACTGCGGCGGCTGCGCGACAGCCAGCCGCCGCGGGAGCTCCGGATCGGCGTGACCGAGGGCGGGCCGGCGCTCGTCATCTCCTTGTGGGACTCGGGCGCCCCGCTGTCGGTCGAGGCGGAGCAGCGTCTCGTGACGCCGTTCCGATTCACGCAAAGCGCCGGAGGCGGGGAAATCGAGTTCGCGCTGGCGCGCGCTCTGGCACAGTCGTCGGGCGGGACGCTGCGGCTGCGGCCCCGCGGCGGGGGGGGCGCCGAAGTCGTCGTCACACTTCCCAAGAGCGTGCTCGCACCGCTGGCGCGCGCCACTCCGTCCACCCCTCCCCTCCCCAAGCTCCGCATCCTCGTCGTGGACGACGACGCCGTGAACCGCCAGGCGATGCGCCTGTTGCTCGAGCGCGAAGGGCACGAGGTGGTCGCGGTGGAGAACGGGCTGGAAGCGATCGAGCGGCTCGGGCCGGCGAGCGACCGGTTCGACGCCGTCGTCACCGACCTCCAGATGCCGCGGCTCGGCGGGCGCGCGCTGTACGAGCAGCTCCAAGAGCAGCGGCCGCAGCTCGCCGAGCGCTTTGTGTTCGTCACGGGCGATCGCGCCCGCGACGAAACCCGCCGCTTCCTCGACGAGTGCGGCCAGCCCTCTGTCATGAAGCCCTACGACTTCACCGACCTGATCGCGGCCATCGGCAAGGTTGCGAGCAAGGCCTGATCAGGGCGGGGCGCAGCGCGCGCGTGTCATCTTCCTGACAGGTTCGCCGAGTAGCTTCCCGGGACGGCGAAACATCCTCTCCCGGGAGCAGTGGTGCGCGTTTTCTTCTTAGTGGGGCTCGTGGCGGTGACGAGCGCGCCGCTCGTCGCTGGCCAACAACCGGTGACACGGGCCGAGGCGGTAGCGGCGGCGTTGGCCCGCGGGGCGCGGGCGGCATTCGGCCGCGCCGACACGGCCCGCGCCGCAGGCGTGCTGCGGGCGGCCCGCGCGTTTCCCAATCCGTCGCTCGCCGCAACCTACACGAAAGACGTTCCCCATTATCACTACATCGCTGACCTGGCACTCGACCTGCCGTGGTTGCGCTCGGCACGGATCGGTGCCGCTGCATCCGCGCGCGACGCGGCGCGCTACGGCTTCGCCTTCGAGCGCGCCGCGCTCCGGTTCGATGTCGACACCGCCTACACGCGGGCGCTCGCCGCCGCGGCGCACGCCCGGCTGTCGCGCCGCAACGCCAGCGACGCCGACAGCCTGCTCCGCATGGCGCGGCTGCGCCGCGAGGTCGGCGACGTGAGCGAGCTGGATGTGCGGCTCGCCGAGGTGAACGCGGGTCAGCTCGAGAACGTCGCGGCGGACGACTCGCTCGCCGCGCTCGACGCGCTGCTCGACGTCCAGCTCGCCATGGGGCTGCCGGGCGACACGCCGGGCATCACGCTCGCCGACTCGCTCGTCCCGCCGCCCGACAGCGCGCCTGGCGACCCCGGCGAGCCGCTGCGGGTCGCGGCCGCGGCGGCGAGCCTGAGCTCGGAACAGCGCGGGCTCACGCTCGCCCATCGGAGCCTCATGCCGGCGCCGAGCCTCCAGGTGGGGATCGAGCGCAGCGATCCCGCCGAACCTTCGGGGACACTGCTGCCCACGGTCGGGCTGTCGCTCGCCCTGCCGTTCTTCAACTGGAACGGTGGCGAGATCGCGCAGGCGCGCGCCGCGCGTGACCGCGCGCAGGCCGACCTCGACCTCACCCGCCGGGAAGCCGCGGCGGACCTGAGCCGGGCACGTCGCGGTCTCGTCGCCGCGCTGGCGCGCCTCGCGCGCGACCGGCGGCTGCTGGCGAGTGCGGACCGCGTCGCGGGGATGTCGCTCCGCGCCTATGCCGAGGGCGCCATCCCGCTCGCCAACGTGCTCGAGGCACAGCGCAACGCGCGTGAAGCGTTGGGCCGCTACATCGACGACGTCGCGCTCGCGAACGACGCCGCGGGCGCGGTGCGGCTCCTCACCGCTACCGCGGCCGAGCCGTGAGCCGCTTCGGCCTGCTGCTCGCGCTCGCCGCGCTCCCCGCCGCCTGCCGCGTGCGGGCCTCCGCCGATGAGACCGATGCGGGCGGCGTGCACGGCGCCGTCGCGGTGCAGACCGCAGCTGCGAAGGCGCAGCCGTTCGCCCGGGTGGTGCGCGCCATCGGCACCGTGACGCCGCGCCCGGGGCGCTTCGCCGAGCTCGCCGCGCCGGGCCCGACGCGGGTCGCGCGCATCTTCGTAGCTCCCGGCCAGGCAGTGGCGGAGGGCGACACGCTGATCGAGTTCGAGCGGGCGCCGTTCGACGCCGCCGCCCAGAGCGCCGCCGCCGTGCTCGAGGCGGCGCAGCGCAACTTCACCCGCGCCGTGCGGCTCGTGCAGGCGGGGATCCTACCCCAAAAGGACGCCGACCAGGCGGCCTCCGAGCTAGCGCAGGCGCAGGTGGCGGCGGTGACCGCCCGGCGCGCCCAGCAGCTCGCCACCCTGCGCGCCCCGCTCTCGGGGCTCGTCACCCGCATGAGTGCGGTGCTCGGCGCCTCAGTCGACGCGAACCAGCCGCTCGTCCAGGTCGCCGACCCCGCGGCGTTGGACGTCGTGTTCAACGTGTCCCCGGCCGAAGCCGCGGAGATCCGCGAGGGGGACTCCGTGGCCGTGGCGGCCGGCGAGACGGCGCGCGGCGATCCGCCGCCGCGGTCGACTCGCTGTCGCGCGCGGTCGCGGTGCGTGCCCGCGTGCGGCGCCCCGAGCGACGCCTCCGCATCGGGGAATCGCTGTTCGGCCGGATCGTGACGGCGATCGAGCCCCGTGCCATCACCGTCCCCGTCGCGGCGCTCGTCCCCGCCCCGGGCGGCGAGGGCTTTCAGGTCTTCGTCGTGGACTCGAGCGACGTCGTCCACGTCCGGCCCGTCACGGTCGGCGGCCGCAGCGAGGCCGTGGCCGAGATCGTGGCGGGGCTCGCAGCCGGCGAGGTCGTCGTAACCAACGGGGCGTACGGCATCGCCGACGGCGCGAGGGTCGCGCCGGCCCCGTCGACGTCCCGATGACGCTGTTCGACGTCCTGAGCCGCCAGCGCCGCGTCGTGTTTCTCGCAACGGCGCTGCTCTCCGTCGGGGGCGTATGGACGGCGTTCCGGCTCCCGTCCGCCATCTACCCCGAGCTGCTGTTCCCGCGGATCAAGATCGTCGCCCAGGGCTCGACCCTGGGCGCGCGGCAGGTGGTCTTCAGCGTCACGCGCCCGCTCGAGGAAGCCGTGAGCATCGTGCCCGGCGTGACGCGGGTGCAGTCGCACTCGATCCGCGGGGCGAGCGAGGTCGCCGTCACCTTCGCGCCGCGCACCGACATGGCGTACGCGCTCCAGCTGGTGCGCGCGCGTGTGAGCCAGATCCAGAGCACGTTGCCTCCCGACCTGGAGATCGACATCGAGAGGCTCACCCCGTCGTTGTTCCCGATCATCTCCTACAACCTCGAGGGCGGCGACCCAGCCACGCTGTACGACATCGCGCGCTACGAGATCAGGCCGCTCATCTCCCGTGTTCCCGGGGTTGGGCGGGTGGACGTGCAGGGGACCGACGTGCGCGAGATCGAGGTCGTGGTCGACCCGGCGCGGCTCGCGGCGCTGGGGCTCACCTACTCGGACCTCGCCGACGCCATCCGGCGGGCGGTCACCGTGCAGGCGGTGGGCCGGGTGGCGCAGGACTACCGCCAGTACCTGATCGTGACCGACCAGGAGGCCCACGGCCCCGAGGACATCGGCGACGTCGTGCTCGCGCACGGGCTGCGGGTGCGCGACGTGGCGAGGGTGCAGGTGGGGACCGAGGATCACGTCCGCATCGTGGCCGGTGACGGCAAGCCCGCGGCGCTCATCAACATCGCGCGGCAGGTCGAGGGGAACACCCTCGAGGTCGCCGACAGCGTCGCGGGGATCGTGGCCTCGCTCGCCCCGGGCCTTCCGCCCGGTGTCCACCTCAAGCGGGTGTACGACCAGGCCGCCCTGGTGCGCGACGCGGTCCACTCGGTGCGCGACGCCATGCTGATCGGGGCCGCGCTCGCCGTGCTGGTGCTCCTCGTGTTCTTGCGCCACGGGCGCATCACTGCCATCAGCGCGGCGGCGATCCCGGTGACGCTCGCCATCACCGTGTTCGTGATGTGGGTGATCGGCCAGACGTTCAACCTGATGACGCTGGGCGCGATGGCGATCGCTATCGGACTGGTGATCGACGACGCGGTCGTGGTGACGGAGAACATCGCCCGGCACCTGCTGCTCGAGGCCGGCACCGACCGGCTCGCCGCCATCCGTACGGCCGTACAGGAGCTGATCTGGCCCGTGACGACGTCCACGATCACCACCGTGGTCGTGTTCCTCCCGCTCGGCTTGCTGCAGGGGGTCGTGGGGCAGTTCTTCGCGGCCCTCGCTGCAACGCTCACCGTGGCCGTGCTCGTCTCGCTGCTGCTGGCACTCTCGCTCATCCCTCTCCTCGCCGAGCAGTTCGTCACGGCGCACGAAGTGGCGGCGACGACCCCGCGCTGGCGCCCGCTGGCCCGGCTCGAGCGGGCGCTGGACGCGCTGGCGCCGCGCTACGAGCGCGCCCTCGGTGCCGCGCTGCACCATCCCCGCCGCATCGCGGTCGCTGCGGCGACGTTCGTCGCGCTGGGCGTGGGACTGTGGCACGTCGTCGGGACGGGCTTCCTTCCGGAGATCGACGAGGGGGCGTTCATCCTCGACTACTGGACCCCTGGGGGCACGGCCCTCGCCGAGACGAATCGCCAGCTCGGCGTCGCCGAGAGCCTCCTCGCGGTCACGCCCGAGATCACCGGCACCTCGCGCCGCACTGGCGCCGAGCTCGGCATGTTCGCCACGGCGCAGAACTCGGGCGACATCGTGGTGCGGCTCGCGCCCCGGGGCCGCCGCTCGCGCGACGTTTTCGAGGTGATCGACGACGTCCGCGACCGGATCCAGGCGGCGGTGCCGCGGCTGCACATCGAGTTCATGCAGATCCTCGCCGACGTGATCAACGACCTCGCGGGCGCGGCCCGGCCGGTCGAGATCAAGCTGTTCGGCGAGCCGCTCGACACGCTGGAGGCGTACGCCCGCCGCCTCGCGCCCGACCTGGCGAAGATCGAAGGGATCGAGGATCTCTACAACGGCGTGAGCGAACCCACGGCGGAGCTGCTGATGCGGGTCAACCAGGCGGAGGCCGACCGGGTCGACCTGACGCCAGTAGACGTGGGCAACGCCGTCGCGGCGGCCCTGCTCGGCGTCCCGGCCGGCGAGGTGCGGGTCGAAGACCGGCCCGTGGCGGTGCGGGTCCGCGCCCCCGACTCGGTCCGGTTCGACCCACTGCGCTTGCGCGCCCTGCCGGTCGTCGCGGCGCGCGGCGCCCGCCCCACCCCGCTCGGCAGCCTCGCGAGCTTCGAGCCCACCGAATCCCGGCTCGCCCTCGACCGCGAGAACCAGCAGCAGATGATCGCGCTGACGGCAGATGTGAGCGGGCGCTCGCTGGGCGGCGTGATGGGGGACGTGCGCCGCGTGCTGGCCGCGCACCCCGCCCCGCCGGGCGTGCGCGTGGCGCTGGGCGGCCAGTACGCGGGCCAGCAGGAGGCGTTCCGCGCCCTGCTGCTCGTGCTGGCGCTCGCCGCGGTGAGCGTGTGCGCGGTGATGGTGGTGCAGTTCGAGTCGTTCGCGGAGCCGCTCGTCGTGCTGCTCGTGGCACCCGTGTCGTTCGTCGGCGCCCTCGCGCTGCTGCTCGCCACCGGCACGGTGCTCAACGTCTCCTCGTTCATGGGGCTGATCCTGCTGGTCGGGCTGATCGTGAAGAACGGCATCATCCTGCTCGACTTCACCAAGCTGCGGATGCGCACCGAAGGAGCGACGCTCGAGACGGCGATCCGCGAGGCGGCACGCGTGCGGCTCCGCCCCATTTTGATGACCACGCTCTGCACCCTGTTCGGCCTGCTCCCGTTGGCGCTCGGCATCGGGGCGGGGAGCGAGTTGCAGCGCCCGCTCGCGCTCGCCGTGATCGGCGGGCTGGCGCTGTCCACGCCGATCACGCTGTTCGCTGTGCCAACGCTGCTCGTGGCGCTGCGGGGGAGAGCGTATCGAATGGTTGGTGCATCGGGTGGTCCCACGCTAAAGCGTGGGCTCGGCGAGTCACTGTGCTAAAGCACACTACGCTTTAGCGTCGTGTCGGCCGAGCCCACCCTTTCAGGGTGGGAAAAGGGAACGGGAGTGCTTACGCCGTCACCGGGAAGGTGACCGTCACCCGCGTCCCGGTCCCCGGCGTCGACCCGATCTCGATCCGGGCGCCGTGCGCGTCGGCGATCCACCGCGCGATCGCGAGCCCGAGTCCGGTGCCGTCCGCCTCCCGGCGGGCCGGATCTCCACGGTAGAAGCGCTCGAAGACGTGGGGAAGCTGCTCGGCCGGGATGCCCACGCCCGTGTCCACGACCACCACGGTGGCGCGGCCGTCCTGGGTCGTCACGTCGAGCCGCACGTGGCCGCCCGCCGGCGTGAACTTGACGGCGTTGTCGAGCACGATCACGAGGAGCTGGCGCACCAGCGCGGGGTCCCCGGTGATCCGTGCTTCCTCGAACGCACCCACCTCGACCTGGACGCGCTTCTGCTGCGCCAGCGTCCGCACCGCCTCGACGGCCTGGGAGGCGGCGTCGTCCAGATAGAGCAGCTCGCGCGCGATCGGCCGCTCGCCCGCGTCCGCGCGCGCGAGCGTGAGCAGGTCGCCTACGATATGACCCAAGCGCGCGGCCTCGCGCTCGATCGCGCGCAACGTCGCGGCGTCATGGTCGGGCTCGCGCGCCTGCGCCAAGGCGACCTCCACGCGCGTGCGGAGAATCGTGACGGGCGTGCGGAGCTCGTGGGCGGCATCGGCCATGAAGCGGCGCATCTGCTCCATCGAGCGCTCGATCGGCGCGGTGGACTTGCGCACCAACAGGGAGCCGCCGCCGGTGAGGAGCAGCAGTGCCGCCAGAGCCGCCGCCCCGAAGGCTTCGATGAGCGACGCGTACTCGTCCTCCAGCTCCATCCGATCGGCCACCGCCGCGGCGACGTACGGCGTGCCCGTGGTTCCGGTGAAGTGCTCGGCGTAGAGCCGCAGCTCGCGATCGTGACGGCCATCCAGGTTCTGGAATCCCCGTTTCGAGTGCGTGGCCTCTCGCGCCCCGTTCTGGATCGCTGCCGGGACGTGCGCCGGCTTGATCGGCTGGAAGTCCGCGTCGAGCAGGTACAGCGATCGATCCGGGATGTGCAGCTCGTCGACCGCGTCCACGACGGCTCCGTGTGCACTCGTTCGTTCGGTCTCGCGAATGCGAGCGGCCTGCTCGAGGGCGGCAGCGGCGGCACGCAGCGATGCGTCCAGGTGCCGGGACATCTGGTGCCGGATGGTCACGAACAGGCCGCCCCCCAAGAGGGCCAGCACCAGCAGGAACACCCCCGCGTACCACGCTGTCAACTGGAGACGCAGGCGGGCCAGCGGTCGCATCACGGCTGCTTCACGGGCCGAACCGGTAACCCGCGCCGCGCACGGTCATGATCAGTTTCCGCTCGAAGCCGTCATCGATCTTGCGGCGCAAACGGCGCACCAGCACGTCGAGCACGTTGGCGAAGGGGTCATGGTTGTCGTCCCAGACGTGCGCCGTGATCGTGGTGCGGTTGATCACCTGCCCCTTGCGGCGCACGAACAGCTCCAGCAGGGCGAACTCCTTCGCGCTGAGCGTGACCGAGCGGCCGCCGCGGCGCACCTCGCGGCTGGCGAGATCGACCTCCAGATCGGCGATCCGGTGCAGCGCGGGCGTCAGCGCCGGGCTGCGGCGGGTCAGCGCCTTGAGCCGGGCGACGAGCTCCCGGAAGGCGAACGGCTTTGTAAGGTAGTCATCCGCTCCGACTTCGAGGCCCCGGACCCGGTCGTCCACGCCGTCCAGCGCCGTCAGCATCAGGACCGGCGTGGTAACGCCCTGGCGACGGAGCTCGGCGCAGATGTCGAAACCAGTGCCGCCAGGGAGGCGGACATCCAGGATAATCACGTCATACGAGGCGCCCGTGGCGCGGGCTCGGCCCTCGGCGAACGTCCCGGCCAGCGTCGGGTCGATACGCTGCGCGCGCAGCCCGTCGCGCAGCAAGCCGGCCAGCTCCGGATCGTCCTCGACGATCAGCACCCGCACAGGCAACGCTCCGGTTCAGGAAGGCGGCGCTGCCGCTACCTCGATGGGCCGACTCGGAATCGAACCGAGAACCTAGCGATTAAGAGTCGCTTGCTCTGCCAGTTGAGCTATCGGCCCTAACCAAAAATACGTCGCGAGAACCTCGTCGCGAAAAATCGTCACGGAAGGACGTCACGAAGAACCGTGATCGGCGTGCGGACGATCTTTCGTGACGTCGTTCCGTGACGTTTCTCCGTGACGCTTCCTCGTGACGTTTCTCTAGTTTCGAGTGCCCCCAAGGAGAATCGAACTCCTGTTCCCACCTTGAAAGAGTGGTGTCCTAACCGTTAGACGATGGGGGCGAACGGCACGAAACGTAACACGAAACCGTAGCAAAAATGGCGTCGCGCGACAACGTGGGGAATAGCGGTAACGGGATTCGAACCCGTGTTTGAGCCTTGAGAGGGCTCCGTCCTAGTCCCCTAGACGATACCGCCGGGCGAGCGGAGAATATCACTAGCCGCCGAGGGCCAACGCAACTAGCCTTAAGGCCCACCACCGTTGTCCAACCCGGCCGAACCGTAGCGAGGAGTCCCAGCGACGTGCGCCAGCAAGCGCAGCAGAAATCTGTGTGGTACGACCACCTGCAGAAGCTGGCGTCGTACAGTCTGCCGGAGATTCCCATCATCCTGGGCGCACTGCTGTACACGCAGTGGCGGGACCTCCAGCGGTCTGCCGGCGTCATCGCCTTCTACTACCCGTACGCCATGTTCGGCGCCGGCCTGCTGCTCGGCTGGCGGTTCCACCGCAGCCGGCTGCTGTTCGCGCTGCTGTTGTTCGCCCTCGTCGACCGCTCGTTGCTCACCTTCGTCGCGAGCCGCGGCTTCACGCGCGACCACGTGGCATTCCAGGCGATGGCGTTTCTGCTGCCGCTCAACCTGGCTGCGCTCGCGCTCACGGCCGAGCGGGGGGTCTTCACCCCGCCGGGGCTCGTGCGTCTGGGCGCCATTCTCGGGCAGGTGGCGCTGGTCGCGATGCTCGAGCGGGGGACGCCGGGACCGGCCGCCGCCCTGCTGCACGCGCGGCTGCTCCCGCCGCGCTTGTTCGCCTGGACACCGCTCGCCGATCCGGCGTTGGTCGCGTTCTTCGTCTCGGCGGGACTGATGGTGGCGGGCCAGCTGCTGTCGCCCACGGCGACGGGCCGCTCGTTCTGCTGGTCGCTGCTCCCGGCGTTCCTGGGCTTTTCCGCCGTGCGCCCCGGGAGCCCCGGGTTCTCCACGTTCTATTTCGCGACGTCCGCCCTGCTCCTCATCATCGCCGTCGTCGAGGCGTCCTACCACATGGCGTACCAGGACGGCCTCACCGGCCTGCCAGCGCGGCGCGCCTTGAACGAGGCACTGTTGCGGCTGGGCAGCCAGTACACCGTGGGGATGGTCGACGTGGACCATTTCAAGCGCATCAACGACAGTCACGGGCACGACGTTGGGGACCAAGTGCTGAAGATGGTAGCGGCGAAGCTCGCCCAGGTGGGCGGCGGCGGGCGGGCGTACCGCTACGGCGGCGAAGAGTTCGCCGTCCTCTTCCCGGGCAAGTCCGCCCAAGAGTGCCTCCCGGAGCTGGAGGCGCTGCGTCAGCTGGTCGAGGAAGCCAAATTCATCCTGCGCAGCCGCATCCGCTCGAAGCGGAAAAAGGAAAAGATCCTCTCGGACAGGGGACCGGGACAGCGCGTGCCCGTCACCGTCAGCATCGGCGTCGCCGAGAAGGATGCCCGGCACACCAAGCCCGATCAGGTCGTGAAGGCGGCCGATCGGGCTTTGTACCGCGCGAAGGACGGCGGGCGCAACCAGGTACAGGCGTAGCCCGCGCTACTGCGCCGCGCGCTTCGCCGTAGGGGGCAACAGGCTGTTCAGCCGCAGGTAGATCGCCATCTGGCTGTAGTGGTCCGCCCAGTCGGCGACGGTGATCAGTGTCGCCACTGCACGCGTCGCCTTGTGGCCGCCGAAGAACGAGATGCTGTCGCTGAGCTGCGCGTCCTGCATCGCGGCGAGCGCGGTCGCGCAGAACTGGAACGAGTCCTTCAGGCCGGCCACGAGCTTTTCCTTCGGGTCGGTCCCCGAGAACTTCGGCCGCTCCGGCCCCTTCTGACCGCTCGCGGCGCTGCACAGATAGTCGTTGCCATCCGCGATCAGGTGGGCGACCACGTCCCCGAAGCTCATCTGGGCCGGCGTGGGTTTGTAGCCGTACTTATCCGCCGGCATCTCTTCCGCGGCATCCGTGATGTTCTTTGCCTGGCGCTGCTCGATGGACCGGAACGCGTTCGACACTGGATTCTGGGCGTCCACGCCGCGCCGGTTCACCGACGCGCCGTCGGACAGGCCCACGGGCACGCCGTCGACGACGATGATCGGCTCGCGCACCTGAGCCGCGCTGGCGGCGGGCAGGGCGCAAACGGCCAGCAGGATGGTCCCGAGTGTGGCTCTCATGCCGAATCTCCTGTGAAAGACGTGGTGACGGCCGCCGAATTCTGCACCGGAAAGCCGCTGCCGTCCAGCGGGGCAGCGGGGACGCCTCATCGCTCCCCCGCACCTTCCTGTTCGGTTTCCCGCCTCCCGCCGCTCGCGTACTTCTCGAAGTGCGGCTTCTCGACCAAGCGATAAAAGGCGAGAATGGCGGCGTGATCGAACACGGCCGCGGCGAGGCCCGGCCAGGACCCCGTGACCAGCGCAAAGCCGTAGGTCTGCAGGTAGCCCACCGTGTACATGGGATTCTTCAGATAGCGGTAGGGGCCCGCCGTGCACGGGCCTTCCCACTCACTCGGCACGAAGAAGTCCCGCCAGTAGTACGGCCCGCCGCCGAGTGTGGCCGCGGCCCAGAGCTTGACGGACGTGCCGATGATCACGAGCAGCGTGCCCACCGCGAGCACGGCGCCGCGGGGCAGCGTGCTGCCGAGGGTGCCCCAGGTGGCGACGCATAGCAGCACGAAGCTCGCGGCGTCGTTGTACATCAGGGTCGCTCCCAGCCGCCGGAACCGGCGAAATCCTCCCTCGGCGCCGTGCCGCAGGGTCAAGTAGCCGGTCCGCTCCTGTCGCCCCAGCGCGAGCCCGATGTACAGCACGTAGGCCAGCCGGCTGGCGAGGTGATAGGCGAGCGCGAGCAGGCCCCAGGGAAGCGCGGACATGGCGACGGAAGCTGTAGCGCGCGCGCCAAACGTCAAGGAAGCTGGCCCGAAGCCGCGCCGGCCTCTGCGCTCGCTCGCGATCAGGGCTCAGAACCGCAGCAGATAGCTCAGCTTGACGAACACCTGACGGCCGATCGACGTGTCGGGTGACCGGCGGCGCGCGACCTCAGGAGGGCTGCCCACGAGCCCGAGGTTCCGGTAGCTGTCGGTGTAGCCCACGTACACGGCCGTGCCCGGGTTCAGCAGATAGGTCAGCAGCACGTCCGCCCGCCACTGCTTGTCGTCCTCGACGTCCGCGAGGGTCGTGTCGCCGCGTTCCGCTTCGTAGTCAACGATGGCCCGCAGGGAGACGAAGCGGTTGAACTGATAGTTGACCTTGGCGCGCAACAGGCGCTCGCTCAAGACGCGCGCTCCCCCCCGCGTGTTCAGCCGGCTGAAGATGTAGGCCTGATCCATCCGCAGGCGCGACGTGGGCCGGAGCGTCACGTTGACCTCGGCCTCCGCCGCCCGGCCGAGGAACGGTGTCAGCCCGTCCGCCGGGTCGTGGTTCACCGCAGTGCCCCACGTGTAGGAGGCGTCGAGCCCGAACCACTTGAGCCACTCGGTTGCAAGCGTGGCCTTAGTCTCGTAGGGGCGGAACCCGACTTCCTCGAACAGCTCGAAGGCCTCGGTCCGCTCCAGCTTGATCTCGCTCTGGCCGACGAGCTCCACTTTGAACTGAGCGCCGATCTCCCGGTCCAGGATGGCGCCGCCCGGGTCCCAGTTGTACAGGATGGATAGGGTGGGGCCGTAGGCGACCACTGGGCTGCCCTTGGGCCGCCACTTGTACTGCCACTCGTGCTTCGTTTGGCGGTAGCCCGTGCGCTTCACGAAGCCGAGGGGGGCGGCGAAGTCGGGGCTGAATGCTAAGTAACGGCCGACGTAGTCGACGTGGCGCCCGTCGCGCTGCAGCTCCGCCAGGGCGCCGAATCCCGCGACCAGCGCGCTTTCGTCGAGCTCACGCGTCTCGCTCCGGATCACCTGGCCGACGAATGCCCAGTTCTTGCCGAACCGCAACCGGCCGTCGAGCGAGTACATCCGGTTGAAGCTTCCTTCAAGCTCGCGGTCGGTGACCAGGAAGCCGATGGTCGACTCCTCCCCGAGCTCGCGCTGGACGCGGAGCGCGCCGACTCCCGCCCGGCTGCCGGCGAGCGGATCGGGCGCGGGCACGTGGCCGGGCTCCCGGTCGTTGATGGCGATGGCGCCCACGGTCCAACGCCCCGCCTTGCCGGTGAGCCGGAGGCCAGCGCCCGGATCCACCACGCGGCGCGAGAAGAACAGGTTCACGGGCGTCTGGAAGTAGCCGGCGTTTTCGATGAAGAACGGCCGCTTTTCCGGGAAGAACACCTCGAAGCGCTCGTTCAGCGTGACCTGCGGATCGTCCGTCTCGACCTGGCTGAAGTCGGGGTTGACCGTCGCGTCCAGCGTCAAGGCGTCCCGCAGCACGACCTTCGCGTCGAGCCCGACGCGCTCGTCGCCCTCCGTCACGAACGCCAGCGCGTCCTCGTCGAGGAACCGAGCGCGCGCCAGGGTGCTGTAGGGGTTGAGCTGGATGTTGCGTCCGGGCGAGATGCGCTCGAGCCCCTGGAGCACGGCGAACTGGGGCACGAAGCCCTTGACGCGCTTGGTGAGGTGCGGCCAATAGGATTCTTCGTTGTTGCGCCGGATGATCCGGCCCACCGCGACGCCCCAGGTCTGGACGGGCGCGCGCGGGAACCGCAAGCTGCGGAACGGGATGGCGAGCCGGACGACGTAGCCGTCCTCCGTTAGACGGCCCTCCGACTGCCACACCACGTCGTAGCTCAGATCCTCATCCTGGCCCTCCGTGCGGATGCCGTCGAGCTGCACACCCCGCGGGTTGGCCATGAAGACGTAGGCGTGTTCTCGATCGTGGAACGCGTCCAGATAGATCGCCACCGCGTCGTCGCCGCCGATCTCCTCGCGCCGGGCAATGCTCGCCCGGATCTTGGCGGGCTCGTCGCGGCACACGAAGACCGCGTAGAGGTTGTCGTCGTCGTAGGAGAGGTAGACCGTGGTCGGCTGGCCGACCGGCGTGCCGTCGCCCGGCTCGCGCTGGCGCAGGTCGGTGATAGCGACGCCGAGGCCGCCCTCGCCCGTCTCGATGTACCGGTGCCGTGGCCCACCCTCCGTGTGGCGGCGGTCCAGGAATTCATCCAGATGCGGGGGCGACGAGACGCGGCTGATCTGGAGCAGGCGCGCCGGCTCTTGGGCGTCGCAAAGCCGCACACTCAGAACGAGTGCGCCGAGTGAGATGACGAAGCATGCGACACGATGCGGGATCAAACTCACGGTAACCTCCCTGACCTTGCAACCGCTCGTCGTGGCTGGCGCCGCAACACCGTTCCCTCAGAGCGCCCCGGCCAGGCGGGCGGCCTCGCCCAAGAGAACCTGCGCCCGCGCGCCCCAGTCGTCCTTGCGCCGCTTCAGCTGACGCCGGGCGAGACGCAGCAAGGCCGCTACCCGGTACCAGATCAGGGCGTCGCCGTCCAAGAACGGCCGCGTCCCGGCCAGAAACACCGCTTGTGCGCGCGCCGCCGCCCGCGCCGCGGCCGCGTCGAGCAGCCCGGTTCGCGTCACCGTGGCCAAGAACATGGCGGCGTCGAGTTCCAGCGGTCCCTGCCCGAAGTGTCGCCAGTCGATCACACCCACAGCGTCGTCCTGATCCAGCACGTGCCGGTCGTACAGCGCGCCGTGTACGAGTCGTGGCACACCGTCACTCGGTTGCGAGTCCGCCAGCGCCTCGCCTACCGCGCTCGCGGCGGCTCGGAGCGTGGGGTCCACGGCGACGAGCTCGGTGACGCTTCGGCCCGCCTCGCAGAGCACGTGTCCCGCGCCCAGCGCCTGGCCGAGGGGCACCGGCAGCGAGAACGCGCGCTCGAGCCAGCGCGCCGCCAGCTCCCCAGCACGCTCGCCCTGCCCCGTCTTCAGCAGCTCGTGCGTCGTGGCTCCGTCGAGCCAACCGATGACGAGCACCCGGAAGTCGTGGTCCCAAGCGAGGAGGGGCGGCACCCGGGTCCCCGAGTCCCCTCCCAGCCCGGCTGCGAGGGCCTGGTACAACCCGGCTTCAGCCGCCGGATCCGCGGTGTATGCCTTCACGACGAAGTGACGGTGCTCCGCCCGCACCTCGATCGTGGCCCGCGAGCCCGGCGTGTAGCCGCGGAGCACCAGCTCGACCCCGCGACCGTCCAGACCCAGGGCCGGGATCGCCCGCGCCAGGCCCAACGCGCGGATCGCGCCTACACCCGGCAGCGCCGGATCGTCAGGAAGGTCGGTCGCGGGTTTCATCGAGCAGCCTGCGGATCCGCTCGAGCTCTTCGGGCGTCGCCGGTCTGGTCGCGAGCGCCCGGAGGATCAGCTGGAGGGCCGCGCCATTGAGCTTGAACGCCGACGCCGGCGCCGCGGCACGTTGCTCCACCGGTTCCGGCTGCCCCGCGCGCTCCGCAAGCCGCATGGCCTCGCGCAGCTGGGCCTCCGCCCGCGCCAACCAGTCGGGCTTCCGCCGCTCGACGACGCGGACCTTAGCCGCGAGCCGCAGCAAGGCGGCCGCCCGGTGCCACGCGAGTGCGCGCTCGTCGAGCAGGCCCTCGGTCCCGGCCAGTAACGCCTGCTCCGCTCGCGCGGCATCGGCGACGAGCGCCGGGTGATCGAGCCCGAGCCGCCATGTCGTGGCGAGGAACATGCCGGCGTCCAGCTCGCACGGCCCTTGGCCGTAGCGCTCCCAGTCGATCACTCCCGGGCCGTCGCCCAGCTCCAGCACGTGCCGGGCGTAGAACGTGCCGTGCAGCAGGCGCGGTGCCTGCTCCCGTGGCTGCGTGTTGGCCAGCACTCGGGCCAACGCCTTGGCCGTCTTGCCCAGGCCGGGATCCGCCGCTACCAGGGCGGCGACCCATTCACCCGCCCGGTACAGCACGCGCGCCGAGCCCAGCTTCGGCCCGAGACCCAAAGGGAGCGCGGCAGCGCACCGCATCCAATCCGCGGCCAGCTGGCCGGCGCGCGCGCCCTTCCCCACCTTGACCAGCTCGTGCACCGTCGGTCCCTCCAGCCAGCCGATGACCAAGATCCGAAGGTCGTGTTGTCGAGCGAGGAGCGGCGGCACGCGGGGTCCGGCGTGGCCGGCGAGCCCGGCGCGGGCGAGGGCCTCGTACAGCTCGGCCTCCGGTGCGGGGTCGTACGCGTAGAGCTTGATGGCGAGGTGCCGGAGCCCCACGTGCGCTTCGAGTGTGGCGCGGGCCCCAGGCGTATAGCCGACGAGGCGGATTTCTACGGGACCTTCCTCGACCTCGAGCTGCGGGATGGCACGGGCCAGGCCCAGCGTGCGGATCGCCTCGATCCCCGGCAGCGCGGGATCAGCGGGAAGCTCGGTGGTCGGTTTCATTCGTCCCGCAGCCCGCCTCGATTCGCTCGATGGAGGTTCGCACGCTACCGCCGCAGACGCGCCGACGTTTCAAATAGCAATGGATGTGCCTGAACGAACCTCCGCAGAGACCCAGCAGTCCGCGGCCCCGCCACGACGCTAGCGTGGCAGCGTCGCCGCACGCTGCTGCGCTCCCTCTGCGTGGCACCGATCACACGGGAGCCTCCGAGCCCTGACGCCTGACTCGGCACGTCGTATCGATCAGCAGGCTCGTTCCGGCGATGTCTTCCCAGGCGTAGAGCTTGAAGTTTGGTTGCCGCCGGCGTTCTGGCCGTCCTGCACGATGAACACGCCCTGCGCGAAAGGCCGCGACGTCGCGCAGCTGGTGACTTCGATGCCGTCCGTGTCGCTCACGTCGTCGATGCGGGCTCCCTTCGGATCGATTGTGAGGACGTAGCGGTTCGCCCCCGCCCGCTCGTACACCTTGTACGTGTTGTTTCCCTGGCTCGACGCAATCAAGTAGCCGCGTCCTGAGCGTGCACGTCGCATCGGTCACACCTCCGACACTCGGTCGTGGCTTTCACGGAGCAACGCGCGGATCTGGTCCAGCTCTTCCGGCGTGGCCGGCCTGGTGGACAGCGCTCGCAGCACCAGCTCGAGCGCGGGCGACTTGAACCGGAACGCCGCGCGCCTACGCGGCGCGATCGCTTCACGCGGGGCCGCGCGCTCGGCGAGCAGCGCGGCCTCGGCCAGCAAGGCGTGCGCCCGCGCCCGCCAGTCGCCCCGCGCGGCGCTCGGCAGGCGCTCCGTGAGCTGCAGCAGCGCCGCCGACCGATGCCAGTCCAACGCCCGCTCGTCC